>Ga0214543_1001932_pt1 | contig 40736 bp, 28 predicted proteins | sample CNSS2metaG_FD_160094 | JGI IMG/M metagenome (GOLD analysis project Ga0214543, IMG submission 160094) | Root nodule microbial communities from cowpea collected in UCLA plant growth center, Los Angeles, California, USA - CNSS2 | ecosystem: Host-associated > Plants > Roots > Nodule | place: USA...
GGTCGATTTTGATGAGTCATTATTTTCTTCTATTCCACTAGCCTTTGTGCACCCATTAGACAGTTGATTAGTGCTTAATTGTTCATCATTAGAGTGTTTTTCATCTGTTGGGCTTTATTGGGCCACTATTCCGAATTTGGACTAATTTCACATTATTTGGCCTAATTTTTGTTTTTAATTATTTTTAGGTATTTGGGTGAAGCAATTTTGGAGCTTGGACATTAATATTTAGTTGAAGAGACTTTCCACATCATTGCCACATCATTTCCATGTCATTTCCACGTCAGCAAAGTCAATGGGTCAACATTTGAGGCACAAAGTGGCATTTTTGTAATTCTACAGCTCGTAATGGCAGTTTTGTAAATATGAGTGGCAGGGGTGAAATGACTACGAAAATTAGGTCTGCATGGGAGGCCAGCCGCTACTTCATCTTCTCCATTCTCTCCAACTCCATTTTTCGTGCTCCAAGCTTCCATGGATGTCCCCCCTTGCGGTTTTTCACATTTTTGGGTCATTTTTACCGTTTTTATGCACTTTTGACATCACCCATTGAGGGTTTTGCGTTTTGATTTCGTTTTCTACATTGGGCAGCTTGTTTTGTGATTTCATTGACTTGGAACAATACCCATTCATGGGGTTTTCGCATTTATATATGATAGCACCGTTTTGCATTCCATTTAAGCTTTGAAATCTCTATTTTTGCTCTTAAATTGCGTTTTCAGATTTCATAAGTTAGGGTTCTTGGTTCTGTTTTTGTGATTCCAGTTTTGAAGATTTTAATTGCTCATTTCCATGTCTAGCTAAATTCTTGTATTGACTCCTTGATGAAAAATGCAATGAAGCTTTGAGGTTGTGCTTGTTTTGTGAAATCTGCCATGTTTTTGTTCTGAATTCGTGGGATGCATGTGGTGAATTTGTTAATGCTTAATTTACAGAGTAATTGCATATGTTTTGGTTAAGATACGTTCATGCTTAATGTATGTAGCTTGACTGTCACGAATTTAAGGATGTGTGCATTGCTTAATTGCATAATGAAGGTAGATTGTAATTCTCGCTTAGTAAATTATTATCTAGTGGATTGAGATAACGCAGAGTTGGTGTTAATTTGGTGGCCTATCATAAGTGAAATTGCGTTTAAATCAAGGATGTCAATACGGTTTTAATCACTATAGCATTTAATTTAATCTGTTGATTAGCATTCTGAATCTGTCTGCCAACCCCCCTTGTGTTATTGTTGTGTTCATCTGGAAATTTCGCTTTGAATGAAAATATTGGTCATTGGGAGACGACTTGGTTCACTTTCATATACTGCATTTAATATGTTTTAATTTGGTGGGGTACGGCCTCTATCAGGAAGCCAAGAGGGGCTGGAAAACATCCTATAATGACCCCTAAATGAGAATTAAACACACTAAAAAGGCCAATTTTTCGTTTTAGTTTTGGACCAATTTTAGGAGACCTATAAAAGGTAGAATTTGGGAGAAAGAAGGGTTTTCTTCACTTTGGTTTGTTCTGGCTTGGGAGGAGAGCAAAATTTGGAGAGTGAGAGGTTGAATTGGGGGTGCAAGGGCTGAAGCAAAAGTAATTGTGAATCAAGGGTCCTTCGTCTTTCTCAATTTTGATCAATAATTCCAGGTTAGGGGTGCTGAATTTATGTGTATTTCAATATTGTATGTTTGCTGTGTTTTGCCCTCAATTGGTTTCTGTTTGATTAGGAAATTCGTGTGGTATGTGATGTAGTCCAGAATTTGGTTGATTGAGATTGTGGGCAAAGTCATGCTATGCAGTTTTATGAATTAGATGAGATTTTTGGGTACTGTTATTTTGGTTTATGGTTCACCATTGTGTCTTGAGGGTCCAATTGTGTTTGCACTATGTTTTATGGCTTGATTGATGAATTATAGATAAAGAATATGGATGTATTATGAATTGGCATTGGTTTTGGTGTCTTTGGTGCACGAGCAGTGGCGAAACTCTGCAAGCTCGCGATGGAATCTTGTACCATTTTGAGCACGACTTCTCATCCAGGCGAGAAGTTTTGAGTTCTGAGCTATTGACACTCTCGCTTAGGCGAGAGTGGCTCGCCTAAGCGAGTTACGGTGTCGAATGGATGCATTTCTTGTCGAATCCTCGTCTAGGCGAGGTGTGTGTTATTTGGAGCGAAGGTGTAACTCTCCCGGGCGAATAGAGCTCGCCTAAGCAAGATAACGTGGGGAAGTGCTTGTTGTAAGCTCGCTCAAGCGAGGTGGGCTAGCTTAAGCGAGGCTGAGAGTTTAGCTTGGGTGAGAGGTCCTGGCTTAAGCGAGTTTATGAGAATTGATATGTTTGTATGTGCTTTATGTGTTGGTTTGATTACTCTTTACTAATTATAGGAACTTATATGTATGTGTTTGTGGTGGTTGGGCTTGAAGGACTAAGTCCATAGGGGTCTGGGATATGCTTAATGGTTGGACGCATGATGGGCATGGAACTGGTTGAGTTCCCGTCGGCTGCTAATGGGTGAGGAGTCCTTAGTATGGTGATTACATGCGTCGGGCGCACGATGGGCAAAGAACTGTTATGTTCCCATCGGCTGCTATTGGACGAGGAGTCCATATTATGGTGATTGCGTGCGTGCCAGGATCCAAGCTAAGAAGGCTTGGATGATTTACTACAGACGAGGAGTTTGTAGGGCAGGACTATAAGCAAGATAGGCTCATAGGATTGGACCACGAATGGGTTAGTTTCGTGGGAGCACAGTAAAGTCCCAAGACCTGGTTCATGTATATGACTCATGAAGGACTATGAGATCATGGTTGGGTAATTTGAAAATAATGGAATATTTAGTCATGTTATTTTGGGATGGGTGGCATATTTATTTCATGTATCTTTTTATATATTGTGCATAGCTCACCCTATTTGTGTGTGTGTGGCGATGATCGGATAACTTGTTATCCGGGAGCAGATGATTTGACAGGTGAGCCAAGAGATGCCTAGAGACGGAGAACAGGGGCTACCTGGGCTTTTGAAAGCATTTTTATTTTAAGATTTTGATGTAACTTTAATTATGCTAAACTTTGGTAAATTTTGTATAGAATGATTGTGAACATTTGAATTATGTTATGGTATCATATTAAATGAGGTATTTATTTTTATTTCCTATTTTATTTATTACAAATTAGTAATATTCCTTAGGGATGTTACATTGTTCGTGGTATCTTTCTTGGATTCAAGTCTAATACAAAACAATTCTTATTTCTTAATCTTACTAGCCATAAAATTGAGGTTTCTCAACATGTAACTGATCAGTCATTATTTTCACTTATTCCATTGTCTTTTTGTGCCCATCTTGATGGTTGTTTAATGCTCATTGTCTATTGTTAGTGCATTTTCATCTATTAGGCTTGATTGGACCATTATTATGAATTTTGATTAATTTGGCATTAATTGGTCTAATTTTTGTTTTTAATTATTTTTAGGTATTTTGTGAAACAATTTTGGAGCTTGGATATTAATCTTCAGAAGAAGAGAGTTTCCACATCATTTTCTTCTCATTTTTGTAACGTCCTAGCCGGAAATTACTTATTTAAATAAATAAAAATATAAATAAAATAACAACCTCATTTATTTATCATCAATTCCCAAAAACGCGGGGAAAAATTTATATCTCGATGTTCAACGCGCCAATATAAATAAAATAAGCCGTATCAATACATAATACAAGTAAAATCGTCTATGTAATTATTACAATAAAACCATAGTCCAATCATGAAAACTAGTGGTAACAAAAATGCCCGAGACATCCCCACTCCGTCTCTAAGCGTCTGCCTGCTCACCTGCATCAACATTTGCTCCCATGTAACAAGTTACATGATCATCGCTACACGCACACAGATAGGGTGAGCTCATTTAAATAAAATCAACAATATCAAAGTAAATACCATATTAACAAATGTAAACCCGGTTAGACGTCTATCATCTCTATACCTTTTAGGTGAGAACAATGATCGATCTTCGCTGCACGAGTGTCTACTCGCCCCTCCGACTACAGGCCACCACCTGATAGTCCACACGTGGGAATAACCTTGTCACATCATCTCACCGTGACACCAAGTGGAGCTCCCCGAAACACACATATAGTTTGTAGTTGTTCCAGACTACCAAAACTCTATCAGAATACTCCGAAGAGTGCAATCACCCGAACCTCGCCGTACGAGCCACAACTCGCACACTCCACTGGACTTCCTAAACCACTAGGCTACAACCTAGAGTGGTCACGTGTTACTCCAATACATGTTACACTCATAACTGGACCCCCAGCCAAAGCCTTGCATCATGAACATCACCTAAAGCTGTGTAGAAACCTTTCCTCGTGCACCATCACTGAAACAAAACCGCTTGGCGCGCATCCCACGTCACCAAGCAAACATTGGGTCCAGACCGCCTGGCGGGCATCACACACCGCCACGCGCCACGCGCCTGCAGCATCATCACTGCACCGTCACCGTCGGGTGAACTCTACCACACCGTCGGGCGCCACTCGCCGCCACCGCCTGGCGCACCTGTCTTGCGTTGCCAAGCGCCACTGCACCTCTAAGATCTCTGCTATACCATACCGCCTGGCGGAACTTCCCTTACCGCCAGGCGCCAAGCGTCAACAGTGGCCACTGCCACTGATTTGTTTTTGTCCGCCTGGCGGCTCGCTCTCGCCGCTAGGCGCCATACCAGTAACGCAATGCTACTAGTTTTTGGCACTTAAAACATATCCAAAAGGATCTTAAATCATACCACACACCAACTTATAGAATAATTAGGACACACCAAACATAGTTCTATTACTAGAATATCATACACACCTTTTTAATCATGTAAATTGTAATTACCAATGTCGCACAAACTTCTTAAAATAATACAAACAATATAGCATATCAACTACAACACCCAATAAGCATAATTTTCATACATCCCTACATATCCATAAAACTGAATTGAAATTCACACATTGCATTTAACATTTTCTTCTCATGTATTAGCATACCATCTCTCTAACAATAATGCCCATGCAATTCACACTTCTCATTTTACCAATTTAGCATGCTTCCTGGAATCTATCTTAGCACACACAGCAAAATATTTATGACATCCATTTCATTATCTCACTTTTCCCCATTTTCTATCTCTAACCTCCCTTAATCCCTACATACCATATTCATCTAAAATTTCCATATTTAGACATATATATATTTATAATGAATTTTCTAATTGAAGAGCCAACACCACGAAATCCCTATCAATCAACCAAAATAGGCTACACTGTTAGGCCGCCTGTCGGTAGTTCATGCGCCGCCAGGCGGTGCATACACCCCTGGGTTTCGCCCAGAATTTCCAGTACCAAACTGCACTCCAATTTTTCCAGTTACAGTACCCACCTTCATCACACAGTTTCTATATGCACAACTATACAGGGTTGGTACAACATTTATACTAAAGTCAATTCTGGATAATCAACACACCAATCATAGAACATTTCATACTTCTTACTCCCAATTCCCGCATAAACCCTAACCCCCAATTCCATTCTCGAGTTCATGCAACTTCCATTAATTTAGTCACTGCAACCTATAATTCATCATACAATTGTTATATGTGCAACGAGAATTCAATCCTAACACTACCATCACTGAGCAACCAATCAAAATGAAAGAAAAACCAACAACAGCAGTACCTCGCCTGGCAGTTCATCCCCGGCCGCATGGCGGTTCATCCGTAAACCCAGAAAAATGAGTATAACCACATGTGCCGCCTGGCGGCAGATCATGTGCCGCCAGGCGGTTTCTGGAAAAATCCAAAAAGCGCGAATACACCAGAAATTCAAGCGTTCACAATTCAACATGGTCTAGAATTCATCATCAAACGATATAACAATAAATCATACAAACAGAACTCCCCTAACCTGGGTTTTCCTTAGCTTTGTCTTGGCTCTCGCAAGCTTTCCCTTGACCCTCAATGTCTTCCTTCTCCTTTTTCTCAAGACAGCCCTCAGTTTCACTTAAAACTCACCCAAAACCCACAAATTCGTGCTCTCTACTGTACTCACACTGATAATCGCACCAAACCCTTTCTCCTTCTCCTAATTAGCTTTTCATAGAGTTCTTAAAATGGTTAAATTGCCTTAAAATGAATTTTGCAATTAATCTACCATTAATCTCCCTTAATGGCCTATTACCTTCTATTTTCCCAACCACCCTTGCTAAATTACTAAGAACTAAATAATACACAATTGACATACATAGAACTCGAATCCAAGTCCTCTCACACAATCAAAGTACTCTCAACCATTTGAGCTAGTACTTTTTCACATCCTAAATATTAGCATTTAATGCCATAATGGTTTCTCTCACTCGCATTAATTAAATAATTATTTATTTAATCATTTAAATTTAGCGGGTCTTACAATTTTAACTTCATTCAAGTGATTGGGCCAACATTTTGGGTCTAGAGTGGCATTTTTGTAATTGTGCAACCTTGAGTGACATTTTTGTAAATATGAGTGGCATAATGGATGTGACCACGAGTTCTTCTGATGGTTTTAGGGGTTTTTCGTTTTCCAACAACTTTCTCATGTTTTTTTAGCTCCATTTTGAAGACCCGTTGAGGAGAAGCTCCATTTTCACATTTTCTACATCTTGAACCTGCACCCATTTGGGGATTTTGTAATTTCTGCACTCTTTTAAGCTTATTCAATTTTGTTTTGACATTGAACCATCCTTGGGTTTATGTTTCTGAAGCATTTTATTGCAATTGTATGATGCATTTTCGTTTTTCCTTGAGTTGTATTTACATATAGGTAAACTCTTTGTGTTGATTCTTTGAAAAAATAGAAATTAAACCTTAATGTTGTTGTTCATTTTTGAGTTCTACTTGGTTTGCCCTTGTTTAGGTTGCATTTTCATGGTAAAACACAAAATTGATGTATGTTTAATCTAAATTTTCTTTTTCCACACCTAAATTGACTTGTATTCATGCTTAATGGGTATGGGTTGTTCACAACATGCTTAATCTGGGGGTGTTAGATGCTTGAAGTATGCTTTGCTTAATGACATATTGAAATCGTGTTAATTTTTGCTTAGTTAATTAATATCGGGTTTCATGAGAGTAAACTAGATACAACAATTAATTTTGTAATTTTTGATTGGTGAAATTTTAATTGAATCAAGGAGTCAATACTATTATGTTCATTGTTTTATCAAATCTGAAATTACATTTTAATTCTGTTTTGAAATTGTGAATCTGCCACCCTTTTTTTGTGTTTGCATCTAGAACCTTTGATTGAAAACATTGGTCACTGGGAGACGACCTTAGGATCACTTCCTAAGTACTACATTTACATGTTTTATTTGGTTGGGTACGACCTTGATGAGTAACCTTTGATAAGATTTGTTTTCTTTACTTTTCAAAAGACAATAGTGATGCAACCTGTGATATTTTTTGCTTGTTCAACAAAATTATATGTCTGACTATGATAACATAGATATGCTAAGAGAGGATAATGATATTCAAGCTCATAATCACATGATTGATCATTTTATGCATCCTCGTCAATCTACTCGTGTTACCTCCAACATTTCTTAAATATTTTGAGACCACTACTACATCCAATATTATTACAAGTTACATATACCCTATAGAGTCTTTTATATCATATATTTCTTTATCTATTGCCTTTTTGTGTTATTTATCTCTTGCACCATTAGGCCCAACACTTATGAAGAAGCTTCCAAAGATACTTATTGAATGCATGGTATGAATAAAGAGATTGTAGCCCTTGAAGCCAATAAGACATGGATCATGACTAATCTTCCAACTAACCAAATTGTCACTGGATAACACTGGGTTTATAAAGTGAAACACAAATTTGACGGATTTATAGAATGTTACAAGGTGCATGTTTTAGGTAAGGGGTACACTCGGCAGTAAGGGATCAATTTTGTTGATACATTCTTGCTTGTCATAAAACTTACTACTTTGCATCTTCTTCTTACTCTAGTTGTTATTAACAAATAGCATCTCAAGCAACTTGATTTCAAGAATGTCTTCATCCATCGAGATCTTTATCTGGTTTAAAACATGCAAGTAAGCAATGGTATGTAAAATTATCTCAATTACTTCTTTCATATGATAATATTTATTCCTTAGTTGATCATTCTTTATTTTTAACATTCTGGAATTACACTGTAAGATTTGCAGAATTTAATTAATTAAATAAATAAATAATTAATAAATGTGGGTAGGTAGTGTATTTATGACATTAAATTCTGATGGGTATGACGTGGAAAAGTACTGGCTCAAGTGGTTGAGAGTACTTTGATTGTGTGTAAAGACTTAGTTTCAAATCCTAAGTGTGCCAAATTGTGTGTTATTTAATTATTATTGTTTTAATAATATGTTGGAGCATATTTTGTATGATATAATACTTGAATTGTGTGAGTTAGTAAGAAACATGGGTTGATCTGATGGTTTAGTATTGATTTGGCTTTGGCATGGTTGTGGGTTTGAACCTTAGTGGACTCAAATTTAACTTTCTTTTTGCTAAAAAGTTAGTGTGGCCTGAATATGAAAGGGTAGAGACAACCCTAGCAGAAGGGGCAGCCAAGGGGCTGAAAAATAACCAAAATAATGGGCCTTGATTAGCAATTAATCTCACACTTAAACCAAATTTCGTTTTTGCCATCAACCACATTAAGGGACTCTTTAAAAGGTAAAATTTGAGAAGGAAAGAGGGTTTTGGAGGTTGTTTTCTGAGAAGCTTAGAAGGAGTGTGAAAATTGAGAGTGAATAGTGAGGTTTGGGGCATTTGAGAACTGTTTGGGGGAGAAGCTAAGAGAAGGCATTGGTGTTCCAGGAAAGGTCCCCAAATTCATGTTTTAAGCAAGGAAAATTCCAGGTTAGGGGAGCTGAACCCGAAATTCTGTGTTAATTGCATTGTCTTGCATGATTTTGATGAAGTTATGCTCTAAATTTCATGCTGCATAAGAGGGAATTTGGGGTTGTGGGTTTTGGGTACTATTTCTTTGAAATTTGACCTAAATGTATGTATATAATGGGGTGGTGTTCTGTATATTCTGTGATTATGCAAAGTTGGGTTGTTGGGGCATATTTTCGTAGAATTTAATGTATCTTGGAAAATCTATTATATCCTAGAATTTTTTATGTCTTGTATACATAGTTTTATGACCATGCTATAATTGAATATTACTCGTGTTTTCTTCACAAATGGGACATGAAAAATGACCTTTAACACTATAACCACTCAAGTTTTTATATGTTGGGAAATCATTCATGGTGCAAAACAACATTACACGTAAACGAAAAGTTTCTTGACTATATGAAACAAACACATCGAAGCCTTTTTCCCATAACAATTTCAAATCATTGATCAACGACTTCAAGTACACATCAATGTCTTTCCAGGTTGTCTAGGAAACATATAATCATAGACAATATCATATATTTTGTCTTCATACACAACAAAGGAGACATGTTGTAAATCATTAACAAAATTGACCATGAACTATGTTTGCTACTTAAGTTCCCATAAGGATTCATACCATTTGTAGCAAGTCCAAGTCTTAAGTTTCTTCACTTTGCACCAAATTCTGGAAATGTTTCATCAATCTTATCTATTATGGAGAATCAGTTGGGTGTCGAAGAAGATTGTCACACTTTTTTCCATCAACATTCCATTTTAGATTCTTGGCATCTTCTTTAATGACAAATAATCATTTCAACCTAGGTATTATGGCAAGTACCACACCACCTTAGCAAAGGGACCATCTGTGTATTCATCACCACTATTTCTAGAAATTTTCTTTCTAAATCACGATAAACCACAAGTTGAACACACCTTTAGTGAGGTAAACTCATCTCATACAATACACAATCATTAGGGGCATGCATGTATCTTTTTGTACTCTGAAACCATTGGACATAGAATTTTCTTCACCTCATATAGGTAAGGTGTTATTTTTTTGGAAGCATCTCCTTCTTCAATTCAACCAATTCTGGACGACAATTCTTGCTTTTAAACTGCACACACTAGTGCATATTTGATTTTCTAACTCGGACTTTATGACTCGATCACAGTGGAAATGAGGCCTATAAACAAGCAATGGCAATTTCAAAATTTACGTAACCTTTTATACCTCGGTTACCCACACACCCGAGGCAGAAACTACCATTCCCGTTATTTTGAATTTTTAAATTTGAATGAAATGAGTTTTTCCTCCGTTGCGAAGGACCCGGGGCATAAACTTGTTATCTACTTCAGTTTTATGTGAACCTGAGGTAGTTAAATTTGTGTAGTTAAAAAAAACAATGTAATTTTGTTTCTCCACTTTATAGCCTCGGTACTGAGGCAGAATAGGGTGTTATGCATCATATGTGTGTTAACCGAGGCAGAAGAAGGTTTTATGCCTCAATTTTTATTTCAACCCCGATTAGAAATAGACTGCACTTCATCTTCTTCCCTACACACGAGGGGCTTCTTTATTCCATTTTCTCTACACTTCATCTTCGTCTTCCACCACCACAACACACATCGCGTCTTCTTCCTTACATATTCTTCTTCTTCTCCCTCTACGTCTTCGCACTACTTTTCCACATCTTCTTGCTCGCATCACGTCTGCCATTGTGTGTCTTCTTCCGCTCATCAAGTCCGCCACTCTACACTTGATCGACTGGTGTTGTCGCTATTGTTATTGTGGCATCGTTGCACTTGAAGACCACCACTATTACATCAATGTTGGTGAAAGGGAGGGAGGCTATTGTAGTTGCGCCACCGCTGCCATTGTAGTTGACGTTGGTTGCCTTAGAATTGAGGCAGAAAGATCGTTATATATATATATATATATATATATATATTAATTTTAATGCCTTTTAAGCCTTGATTGCCTCTAGAAGCGAGGTAGTAAGGGATGAATATGCCTCGGTTCATAACCGAGGCAGAAAGGTCAACCATTTTTACCTCGGTTGGATATGCCTCAAGTCTTCAACCGTAGCAAAATGGCCAAAATAATTATGGACGAAATCCTTTCCTGCATTGGTGACAATTTCAAAGTTGTTGACATTCGTGTAAAGTTAAGGCATCATAGGTACAACTCTTCATCTTAATCAGACTTAAGTGAATACATAAAAGAGCTCTTCCAAAATTTTCTTTACCAACATCACTTACCATGTCCTCTAAATAATCATTCATCTATTTGTCCACGTAATTTGTTCCTCATGACGTCATAGGCTTATGGAATACTTCTCCATGCCAAGTCCAAACTGTATAACTCCTTACTATACCGAAGATGAATTAATGATCACACATTGTGCCCAAGTCTTAACATATTTGATTAAGATAACGAACACAGGCACAAAAATATGTCCCGTTCACAAAGATTGCATATTTTGAGCATATTGCAAGTACTCAAAAAGAACATTTTCAGATTCTTCACTGATGTGACGATCATCATCTAGCTTTGATCCATATTACGTTCATAACAAACTCCATCAATCTCAAATTTCTATCTCTCACAAGGTGAGGCTCTACCCATTCGAAAAAAATATTTTTCATAATTTGCTAACTCATATACAAAGAAATCTAACATCATAATTTTGATAAAATTTTGGCAACATTTCACATTGGTCTCCGAAGTACATGAAATGAAAGTGAGCACTCATGACCACAATCATGTATGCATTTAGAAAAGAAAACAAAATGGTCTCAATTGAAATTTTATCAAATTTTTGCATAAAGTTCAATATACACATTATAGCAAATTATGAAAAATAATTTTTTCAAAGTGTCTGATCAAATAATTCAAGATTTAATTCAAGTGATTAAATGTTTAATCATTTATACTAAATCTAAGATTTGATCAATGTTCAACTAAAATTATAATAAATCTTAATATAAAATAACAATGCACTTATTAATAATAATAATAATAATAATAATAATAATAATAGAAAATCTAATAAATCTAAAATTAGTTAAACATACAACATCTAATAAATCTAAATTAATCAAATATCAAATAAAACAAAAAAACAATACAATTTAATGGATCACCTTGTAAATCTTAAAATAAACTAACAATGGAACTAATAATTAATCAAACATCTAAAATATTTTTTATCTAAATATCTATATTAAAACTCTCATATTAATCAGACCTCTTCAAAAAAAATTCCTCAAATTGCTAAAAAACTGTCTAAAGATAAAAGAAAAAGAATGGGAATGATAAAATATAACCAATGCCACAAGAAATAAAAGAAGAGAAAGTGCAATGTATGAAACCAAAACTAACCTTTTATTGAAAACGAATAGGTAAGAACGAAGTATTAAGCGAAAAAATAGCAGCAGAGCAATAAAGTAACTTAGGAACAACCGGGCCTCGTCGCCACCGTTAGAGGGTGACCTTGGAGCCTTGAGAACGCAGTCTGCATGAAAACCATTTGGTGAAAATGAAAAAAAAAAATGATAACAAGGGAATCGAAACAACTTCAGTGAGATTGAAATGAACCCAAAATCACACCTTGTTGTCATTGTTGCTGCTGTCGTCGCAATTGTTAGGTCTCCGCGCAAAAGAACAATGTTGGGCAAAATGTGACTCACTGTTTTTTCTTTAACTTTTTAAAACACGTTTAACGTCGGGTGACACATCGACAAACTTTAAAACGTCGTTAAACCTTAAACAAAGGGTGGACCGAAGAAATCTAAGACTGACCGACGTCATTTTCACTTTTTATGTTTATTTCATAAGAATTGACATGACTTTATATTTTAATTACAAAAACGTCAGGTATTTTTCACATTGAGTATTTTGTTACCTGACGTATTAATTACATTTTAATTCAAATATATTTAATTTTTATGAGATATTCACCGGAAATAAAAATTCCTTTTTATTATGAAAGAATAAATTATACATCTTATATTTATCATCACAGATAAGTGTTACATATGTCTAATCAAATAAAACCAGGCATTTGAATCATGAATTAATGAATGAAGTGCCTGAGAATTTGTGTGACGAATTAAGTGGCGCCGTTTATAGGATTGTTCGAATTTAATTGCGGAACGAAATTGAGCGATATTCTTCACGACTATAACTAGCCGATTCACCGTCCTAGTGTTTGAATCAATTTGATCCAAATTAATTTGCAGCTGTCACGTCACTGCGTAGAGTTAGTGCTTTCGGCTGCGTGATGTTGAACCAATATCGTTTCTAGAGACGCCAAAAATAATCCAAACAGCTGCCAAAAACTCACCAATTAAATTCGGCACTTTCCATTCAAAGTTAACAATATTGTCATAAATTGGTAAAATCTGTTCGCCCATTCACAACGAAAGCTTTTCATGAAACTTGGTCCTCCACCGAACAGATCTATTGCACCGAATAAATTGATGTAAGGAGCTGCTTCAATCACAAATCAATCAACCTTGAAACCCGCAACATGCTTCTGAATAAGTAGTTTTGATTTTTAATTGTTCTAAAATTATGTTGAATACTAATAAATAAATTTTCTTCATAGAAATTTACACAAATATTTGATAGAAAATAACAACACATTCAACTGAATCTTTTAATCATCAACGATAACACAATTTCGGACAGTATGGTTTTCTGGCGACAAATATGAATTGAACAAGGGAATTGCGCCTTAATGTGAAAGGGAGAGCAGCTCCTGAACCAAGGTATCCAAATTTGAGTAGGAAGAGCCTCCTTCTTCCACCGCTCGTTTCGCCATTTGAGCAAGAAGTTTTGCTCTGTTTCTCATTCCCTCTGCTTCTTCCTCTGCCAATACCCTTTTCACAGCTTTTTCTACAGCATCACACTTTATGCAACAATCCTCATCTCCCACAAAGTTACTCCATTTTCTAGCACCAACAGGCACACCAATCTTCAGCACCTCAACCACCAACTTCTCATTGTAAAACTGTTCAGCACCCACAGGCCAAGTGATCATAGGCACCCCAGCCACCACACCTTCCAAGCTTGAATTCCATCCACAATGAGTCACAAACGCTCCAATAGCTTCATGTTCAAGAATCAACGCTTGAGGTGCCCAACCTCTTATGATTACTCCCTTCTCTTTCGTTCTTTCCTCAAATCCTTCCGGCACCCATTCTTCTTCATTTTCTTCTCTCTTCCCCACCACCCACATGAACTCTTTCCCTGACGCCTCAAGTCCCAAAGCAATCTCTCGAAACTGAGAATCGGAAAACTTTGTCATGCTCCCAAAACACACGTAAACAACTGAACCAGTTGCTTTCCCGTCCAACCACTTTAAGCATTCATGCTCGTCTTCTTTTCCTCTTTTCTGCTCCTTATCCTTGTTGCAAAGTGACAAGGGGCCTATACCCCATGCTCTTCTCCCAAATTCCTTCACATATTGATCTGCATAATCCTTCTCTAGTTCATAAAAGCTGTTAACAACCACCCCATAGCTCCTCACCTCTGATTCACGAATTTCCTCCCAGAATCTCTTCGCCTCCACGTCATCTTTCCTAAAGAAACTTCCCACCTGCAACCTTGTCATTTTTATTTCACCAGGAAAATTAGGGAGAACGAATAATTCTGAATCCAAAGAAGTGTTCTTGTAAGGCTCGTACAGCCTCATTACTTCGTAAGCACCCAATGAGAAGAAACTCATCCCATGGAACACGAGCCTGGGAATTCCGAACTTGGCAGCAGAATCAGTTGCCCATGGGAAGAACATGTCTGCAACAACACAATTTGGATGGTGGTGAAGCAGCAGTTGCTCAAAGGGCTCCTGCAGCAACCTGGTAGCGTTACGGAAAGCTTGCAGTAAAGCTAGAGATGGAAGTGCGTTAACGTGTTCGCATCCTTCAGGTAAACCAGTCTCGGTGGTAGAAGGAAAGTTGATGGTTTGGATGTTGATCTCTTTGGTTTGATGAGTTTGGGTTTTTTGTATAGCTTTGGAGATGGTTGGTGCATTGAGTGGGGTGGTGATTATGGTGGCTCTCACCCCTTTTGCAGCAAACACCATGGCCATGTCAACGCAAGGTATCATATGGCCATGAGCCAGGAATGGGAAGAAAAATATGTTCAAAGAAGCATTTTTGTTTGCCATCTTTCACACTTGAATATGGGTAAGATATTATTCAGATTATGCGTAGAACGGGACTTCGTATATATGGCTCTATGCTTGTCACATTATTATGGAAAATAATAATACTATCACACCCTTCTACAAAAACATGCACCCACCTTTCAACCTACTATAATAATATAATAATTTGTATCCAAATTTTATCATATATTATTATGGAAAATTAGCTTGTGACAAATTTTTTTTTGAGAAACTTTACAAAGTTTCTAAAAATGAAATTAAAGTAGATTACTTTTTTATTTTTGGCTTAAAAACCTTTTTGTCCTCATTTTCGTAGTGTTTGTTGCGGATGGTCCTCATTTTGACAGAATGATTAAAATTGTCCTCATTTTTACCTAATGTTTAAAATGGTTCTCATTTTCGCAATTCGTGTTTTATTTGGTCCTTTTATGTAACGTCGTTTAAATCATTTACGGAGCATTGTATAAGTGGCACAGTTTGTATTAGGGTATGTTACGTGTATTGTACAGGTGGCTAATTAACGTTAATTTTTTCAATTTAAGAGAAATTTTGCAATTAGGAAAATTTCTTTATATTCGTCTTTCTTGAGCTCGGAATGAAGTGGAGAGTCAAGCATTGTACTGCATTTTGACTTTCCTTAAACTTCGTTCAATTTCACTTTTGCCAAACATTGATGTAATGCATTTTAATGAGGATGAATTAATGTTATGAATTTAACTTCTTCCAAACTTAGATCAATTTAATTTTTCCCAAACTTAGATTAATATCACTTACTTCAATGCTCAGATTAAGATGTCATTTCAAACATGTTGGAACTAATATCAACATAATCAAACTAATTCATTTCTTCATTTAACAATAGTACAAAACAGATTGGACTTTAAAATCATTAATCTGCCTCATTTGTGTCATGATGATGACATCTTTTCATCAACACAACCATTTGAAAAAGTTGCAGCCCACATTATTGAAACCACTACTCTGTAAATCAATAAACCAAAAATTAAAACCAATTTATTATTAACACAAAAATAAAAACAGATTGTACCCAAAATTTTCTATCAAAATTCTTTGGAGTTCTTGTCATCCTCAAAGTTGTCATCTCTCCGCAGCTACAAATCGGGTCATTTCTCGTTGAACCACCAACAGTGCACGAAGTGATACAACACGATTGCCTCCAACGATTACAACCAGAGGTAAAGGAAGAAGATTGGGACCGTAACATACCTATATAATGGGATTACAGGAAGATTGCAGCAACACCAATTGGGAATGGAGGAACAAGATTGCCAAAACTCACCAACTGCGCAAACATTCCTTACCAAAACCCTAGCTCACTTATTTAACCCTAAATATCTAATTACCACACTTGTACAGTACACATAACACACCCTAATACAAACCGTGCCACTTGTACAATGCTCTGTTAATGATTTAAACGGCATTACAGCAAAGGACCAAATAAAACACGAATTGCGAAAATGAGGACCATTTTAAACATTCGTTAAAAATGAAGACCATTTTAAACATCCTATCAAAATGAAGACCATTCGCAACAAACACTACAAAAATGAGGACCAAAAAAGTATTTAAGCCTTTATTTTTTAATTAAAATAAAATAATAAAATAATACTTTTTAACTTAAATAGAAAAGTTTGTCAAAATTTATTTTCATTTCTACGTCTAAAATCAATCGATATTCTATTTGTATCAGATAATGAATATATTCTTGTATCTATATTTATATATGGTTTTCTATAGTGTTAATATTAATTAATTAATTAATTTTTATAAAATGATAAATAAAATCATATTATTAAATATTTAATATTAAAAAAATAGTTTTCTTAATATTAAATATTTAAAAATAAATAATTATTATGTAAATTTAAAATTATAATATCAAATACAATTTTATGAGAATCAAAATCTTATTAAATTTGTAAATATTAATGAAACCTAGTTGATAAAATTTAAACATATTTTTTAAAAATATAAAAGAAAAACAAATATTCAAATTTAAAATATATTAAATGTCTATTTACTTCAATTTTATAAATTTTAACTAAATCTCTTTTTTTTATATACTAAAAAAAATTATAATACATCATCAAAACCACATAGAGAACAAATATTAAACTAATAATAATAAAATGTTAACATAGATATTTAATCTTTTAAATTTCAATATATGTTAGATGGTAATAAAAAAGATTTATGAAAGTTACATTAAATTATTATATTATAGTAAATAAAATTTATTTACACAATTATACTGATACAATAATTACACATATGATAATGAGGTAGAAAATAAAAATAATTATTTAAAACATATCAAAATAGTATTCTACATGATACAAATAAACAACAAACTATGTTAGAGATCTAATAAAACTTTTTAAATATTAACCTAGTTGGATGGTTGAGAGATAACAAAAATTGTTTTAACGAAAGAAAGAATTCTTCAAATCAAACAAAAGTTAATAATAATAGAATATAGAAGATAAATTTTGTATATTCCTAGTAAATGAAAGGTTGAGGCTAACTACATTGAGAGTGTTAAACATTTTAATGTGAAAAAAAAATATACAAATATTATAAAAGAGTAAAAATATTCAAAAGTTAGACATAAACAATATTTATTTGAAATATATCATTTGAACATAATTACATAAAGACTATGATAAGACAAAAAATATTTTGAAAATGCGAATAAATTTGATGACAAACAAAACAAATATAAGAAAAAAAAAAAAATATATGTGTGTAGTATATATATTAATATATATATATATATATATATATATATATATATATATATATAATGAGTATTTTAATAATTTAAACGAGAACGAGATATGACGAGGATGAGTATTATGGCGAATATGGAGAGGAAGACATGATAGATATGTATATTCTCATCCCTATACCAATTGAAAAAGTCGAGTATTCTTCATACTTATACTCAAAAATTTTCGGTCAAAATGAAAATAAATTCGAACAATATCTATTTGTCTTCCTTTCACTGTATAATTATCCATTCTTATAACTGGTTTTAAAAACTAGAAATTTCCCTTAAATTTTTAATTAATGTCATTTGATTTGATTTAAAATATATAATATAAAAAAAACTTACATTTGGTAAGTGAAACTACAATTGTTGATTTTCGAATAAAGTGAAGATCAAATAAGAATTTTTATTATATGGTTTCCTATCATGGTAGATGGCATTTTAGGAAAAACAACAAGAATATACTCTATTAAATAAATAATTTAATATTTTATTTATAAGAAATCCTTTGATATTAATATTTTGAAACTTGACTTTTTTTTAATTTTTATTTAAGTTTTAGTGAATATTAATAAAATAAGGGAAGTGAGTAATTTTATTTAAGAAATTAAGAAATAGATATTATTTATTGAGAATATAAAAAGAAAATATTTATTTAAAAATTATAAAAGAGTTAGTATCATTTTATTATGTATATTTTTCATTTAATAAAGGTCAATGAGAGAAATCATGTGCAATTTCCTCTTTATAAAACATTGACCGAGGCTATATGGATCACTTTGTATTTATGACTTTGCACGGTTTTGTTGGTTGAGTCAATGCTATAATTATGTAATATAATGACAATGTCTTATTGCGTGAAATTATGACAAAGGGAACACGAGTTTTGTTATTTCATAACTATTTATAGACAAAAAACATTTATCATATCTCAATACTTAAATCTAATAGATATCAAATTTTTTTCATATTCATTTCCACTGAGTAACATGTATATAATTGTATCTATACTCGTACTTGTTTTCTTACTATTTCAATATCAATTAATTAATTTTATTAAAATAATACAAAATTACGATAAAAGAAATATAATATTATTACATATTTAATATTAAGAGGAAGTTTGTTTCTTTAATATAAAATATTTAGAATGAAATTATAATTGTATATATTTCAATTATAAACATTTCAAATTAGAATACCAGATAAAATTTCATGAAAACCAAAACATTTATTAAATTTGCAAACACTATTAAAACATAGTTGATAAAATTTAAAATATTTTTAAGAAAATATAAAAAGAAAATAAATACTCAAATTAAAAAATATTTTAAATGTCTCTTTACTTTAAAATTTTAAATTCTAATGAAAACTCTTATTTTATCTGGTAATAGAAGTTATAGGTTTAAATACTATTTTGGTCCCTTTTTTGATTCAGTTTGTTCAATTTGGTCCTATTTTTGTGATTTCAATTTGGTTCCTGATTTCGTAAATTATGTTCGATTTTGTCATTTTCGTTAACGCTGTTTAAATTGATAACGATAGAGTGTACAAGATGGCATTGTTCACATGATGTGGCACTGTTCACATTATTATTGGTTGTGTTTTGTTCAAATAAGTCCTATTTTAGTTAAATTTGTTCAATTTAGTCTCACCCTCTATTTTATAACTCTTCACCACTGCCACCACCACTTCCACCAGGTTACACGTCCCTAATAGACAACCGTAGATGGTAGACTACTCGTCCCAAACAAGGGACCATATGTCCTTGCCCCCTATGACAAACAACCATATAAAGTAACCCTAGAAAGGTGATTAGACACATGTCCTCGGCAAAAGGCCAATCGCCGTCATCCTTGTCCTGAACAAAGAACTACTCATCCTCGTCCTTCCCAAGATACCAATTCTCAGAATGGCTGCTAAAGACCACCCATCTAGAGGAATCATCCAATACACGACCTAGCTGGGTACATGTCGGCCCAATAGGACCACATGTACTCATACCAACTAGTTAAACCATGTCAGCTTAATCATTTCAAAGGAAAATAACCTCAGATCATGTAACTAATCACAATTAGTAGGTAATTAGGATTACTAGATCAAAGCCCAACCAAGTAAGGTTACTTAATAGACTATGAGTATTTTAATAATTTAAACGGGAACGAAGATATGACGGGGACGGGTATTATGGCAGGTATAGGGATGGGGACAGGGTGGATACGTACATCCCCATCCCATCCCCATACCTAATTTTAAAAGTTGGGAATTCCTTGTACCCATACCATACCCAATCAATGTGGGGATTTCCTGTCAAAGCGTGGACGAATTCGAGCAATACCCATAGGGGAGGGTTTATTCGTCATTCCCACACGAAGTAATACTTTAACTTAGGGATGTCAAAATGAGTTTCAATTCGTGAACTAATCAGGCTCACGACGAGTTTGAGCCGGGTTGTGTTGAGAAAATTTCATTTTTTTCAAAATTGGGTTGAACATAACCTTGTTCACTTAACCCACGAGTTAAACAGGTACGAGCCGGGTTGAAGCAAGATTGACCCACAACCCACCAACAACACTATTAATTTTTTTTAATTTTTTTATTATAATTATTTTACTACTTCTAAATATATAAGTTTACAATTTGATATTTTTAAATACTAGAATGTTGATCAATAATATTCGAATAGTTTGAATATTTAATTTATTTGTTTGTTAGGTTATATATGTTGATACTTTTAATCTTTAACTATTATCTTTATTATAATATTTCAAAAATTAGGAGGATACTTTGATTTAACAATTATAAAAAATAAATAGTAAATTTTGATTTATTGTTATGAAATAAATATATAAAATGAATTATAAAAAAAACACTCGTAAGTGAGCCAATCCATTAATCCACCAACCCGTGATGGGTCAGGCTCGGTTGCAAAATTTTTGGCACACTGAAAAGTGGATTGGCTTGAACTAACCCATTTTTAGCTCAACCTGTAGTAAGCCAATCCATGTCACTTTGACACCCCTACTTTAACTGGTAATATATTTAATTATTTAAAATATACTTGTCCAATAAATATTTATTTAAGATACAAACTCATCTAATGTACATTAATACACCTGTCTAATATGTGTACGAATATATTTTTCAAATATATATATTGCTAGACTCGTCTAATCAATAAATGAACATAGTCATCCAATATGTATTAATAGGCTCATCAAGTAGTATTAAAATTATAAATAATACAAATATATCTATTATATAAAAATGTAGTAAAAATATTAAAATTAAATAAAACTTTAATAGTCATTAAAATTGAAAATATTGAATTAAAAATATATCTACAACATAATATTGTAGTAAAAATAATTAATTGTATATTCAATATTGAAAAAATTAATAAGAGATAAAATAAAATTACAAATAATAAAAAATATACATACGGTATAAAAATGTAATAAAAATAGTGAACAATATATAGTAATACTAATTAAAATAGTAATATTACTAATATTAATATTAATATTAATTCAAAAAATAATATTAATAATATTACTAATACTAATAATAATATTAATCATATTATAATTATATTAATAATATTATTATTAATAATAATAACAGTAATAATAATTATAATAATAACTAATGATAATAATTATAATACTAATAATAGTAATAGGGTATTTAATGAGAGACAATTTTATAAATAAAGAAGGATAGTAAGGATATTTATTGAGTGTCAATGTTTTTTATATTAAGGAAAACAATTGAGATAGTTCGATAAATTCAGTGATAGTAGGGTGCAAAATCACTAAAATACCATTAAAAGAAACATGTATTAAGATAAGAAGTAGGGTAATTATGTAATTGTGCTAATGGTATATTTTCTTATATGTTAAGATAATTTTAAAAAGATTTTAAAGATTGATTAAAAAGAGTTTTTATTTTCAAATTTTGTTTTTTAAAAATTAAATAAATATGGATATATTTTAAATTAAAAATGAATTATAAAAATGTGATAAAATAGTATTATTAGATTTTCCAGTTTTTATTAACTATTCAAAATTTAAAAATTGAAAAAAAAATGTTTTGGTAGTACGAGCGAACGATTTCTTGTCATCTAGTTCATATACATTAAAAAACCTCCATTTCCCAAAGAAGGGATGTTCATTTTATTCATCATGGTTCTTCGTCCAACAAGGTCTAAATTGGCCACCCTCCACCATCTTCTCATTCTCCAAATCCCCTTCATTTATACATTTGTTCCTCACATCATATACGATCCATCCTCTCGTCACAACCTCTTCAACATTTTTCCCCTATAGGACACAATCATACACACACAAAACCATAATTAGAACCAACAATTTCCTCTTCACAGCAACCAAAGCACATGATCTTTTCCTCCATGTTATAAACCGGAAATAATATAAGATATGATGAAGGAATGAGATGTTTATTGAATTGAATGACAATGACTTATATAGCCTATAAAATAACAGTGCATAATAAAATTGTTCCACATAATATGGCAATAACCTATATTTTGTGGTACCAAATCGAATAACAAGAAACTAATCCTAAAAATTTGGACTCCTTCAAAATCTGTTAAAAACAACTTACGACTTAAACCGACTCAAGCTAGATTTTAAACTTAACATTCCCTCCCTTAATCTAGATACATTTTCAACTAGCTTATTCCATTGATCTTCATTACTCCAAGCATGCCACAAAGCTTTTCAAACCTTTCAAGTTTTAAAGGTTTTATCATTATATCTGTAACTTGGTTTTCAGGACTGCAATAACCTCATAACTGCATCTTTTACCAAATCTCTGAGAAAATGAAATTGTATTGCAATGTGTTTGCTTCTGCCACGAAAGACTGGATTCTTGGACAATTGAATGGTGGACTTATTGTCAATAATATGACTATGTCAGCCGCTTCCTTCTCTTCAACTCCAAGTTCTTCTAGAACTACTCTAATCCAAATACATTGGCAAGCACAAGATGTTGCTGCAATGTATTCCGCTTTCGTGGTAGATAAGCTTACAATAGGTTGCTTCTTTGATAGAGAAGTTTGTATAATCTACCATCTAAGTTCGTTTTCTTCTGTGCCGTATTGCCCTCCTTTCAACTAGGTAGTCTTGCTCCTCGTTGTTTGGTTGTGATCTGGGATCATCGATGCTGACTCCTTCACGTTGCATAGATTCTTGGTCTTCTCTTACACTTATGTCTTCCTCCCAATTCAGTGTATTATTTCTTTGGCTTTCTTCGGCTCCTTGCCAGTTCCAACTCTTGTCTTCTCAAAGATCGCGTTTGTTCTTTTAATGACCCTTTTTGTTGTAGGATCAAATAGTTTATCTGCTTTACATTCATCATTGACACCAAGAAAGACACATATTTTGCTCTTGTCATCAAGCTTGCTTCTTTTGTGATCTGGTACATGAGCATGCGTTAAGCATCCGAAGACTCGGAAGTAATCCACCTTTGGTTTTTCACCACTTCATACTTCTTTTGGAGTTCTCTGGTCCATTGCTGAAATTGGACTCCTGTTTTGTACATGGACCCACCATTTTTCTACTTCAAGCTAGAAAGCTTTGGGGACTTGTCTTTTGCTCAATGTTGCTCGTATTGCATTCATGAGTATTTTATTTCTTCATTCAGTGAGTCCATTCTATTGAGGCGTGTAGGCAGCGGTTAGTTGCCTTACAATTCCTTGATCCTTGCAGAAATCTGTAAACTCTGTTGAGGTAAATTCTCCTCGGCGATCAGTTCGGAGACAAGTGATGGATGCACCAACTTCCTTCTCAACACAGGCTTTGAATCTTTTGAACATGGTGAACTTGCAAAAAATAGACACATGTTTTACGGGAAAAGTCATCAATGAAGTTTAATATATACCTTTTATTGTTGTTTGAAGCTGATGTTATAGGACCAAAAATATCAGCATGAATCAGTTGAAGTTGCCGCATGGCCCTCCACAAGCTTTTCTTTAGTATTGAAGCTCGTTGTTGTTTTCCAATGAGATAGGTGGTACAAATTTCTGTTGGGGATTTTAACAATGGATGCCCAATGATCATCTTCTTGCATGCAAGTGTATCTAGTCCTTTATAATTGAGGTGGTGAAATCGGTAATGCTACAGGTGGATTTCCTTTTCTGAGGCAGTTTTAGTTTGCATACACATGGGATCTTTGGGTGCTACAATGGTTGTTACATAAAACATCTGATTTCCCTTCATGCTTGTGTGCATGATTAACCCCTTCTCTAGATGAAACACTTTACAACTGCCATGTTGTATTAATATGGACACCCTTTTACTTGAAGTTAGCCTAAGCTCAATAAATTATTTTTAAGATCAGGGACAAAGTAAACATTAGATATTACATGTGTAATACCATTAATTTGTACGTGGATGTTGCCTTTGCCTACCATTGTCATAGTAATATTCTTTCCAAGCTTTACCATTCTTGATAATCCCTCTTCCATTTTTGTTAACCACTCCTTGTTTCCTGTCATGTGATTTCTACAACCGGAGTCTAGAAACCATACTTCTTCATGGATGGTTTGATGTAACTCTTCATATGCCACGAGTAAGAGCTCTTTGTCTTCCTCTTCCTCTTTAAGCTCCGCATAATTAGCCTTTTTCTCCCAATTTGGGCACTCATATTGAAAGTGACCCAGTTTGTGGCATTTAAAGCATTCGATGGTTTCTTTATTAAATGATTGTCTGCCTCTGCCCCTACCTCCTCTATTGTTGTGTCCCTCTACCCTTGGGAGGTCTATCATCATTTGTTATTTTCAAGACCTATTCATTTGTTTAGAATCCTTGCATGTGTTGCTCATGCACCAAAAGACTTCCATGCACTTCATCAATGCTTAAAACACCCAAATCATTTGATTGCTGAATTGAACATACAACATAATTGAACTTGGGCGTTAATGTTAAGTTTAAAATCTAGCTTGAGTAATGTTAAGTCGTAAGTTGTTTTTAACAGATTTTGAATAAGTCTTTATTTTTAGGATTATTTTCTTGTTATTCGATTTGGTACCACAAAATATGGGTTGTTGCAATATTACGTGGAGTAGTTTTACTATGCATTGTTATTTTGTGGGCTATATAAGCCATTGTCATTCAATTCAATAAACAACAAATAGCAATTGGTATCATATCTTATCTTATATTATTTCCAGTTTATAACAATTGGTATCAGAGCTCCGTAAGGGGTCTGATACAGTGTGAGAAAAGAGTGAAAATAGCAAATTGTGTGAGGGGAGTGTGGCATTCACTTGTGAGACAAAGATCGAGTGTGAAGAGAATTTGTGCAAAGTGTGCACAAAGCGAAACCAACGCAATCACAATGCATGAGTGAGTTTGAGAAAAAGAAGATATCTCAAAGTTTAAATATGTTTGTTGTATGAAACAATTGTCCAACCAGCCATTCAAAAGTTTGATGGTCTATGAATTTTGATAGAAGAAGGTATACCAATTCCTACAACCCAAACAGTTGAGGCACAACGAAAGACTATCAAAGAGGCCAAGCTCAAGAACTTGAAAGTCAAGAATTTTCTCTTTCAACCATTGATAGAGATATTATTGAAACCACTCTGGACAAGAGCACTTCAAAAGCAATATGGAGCTCTATGAAAAGGAAATATCAAGGGTCCACAAAGGTGAAACACGCACACCTTCAGACACTAGGATGAAAGTTTGAGTTACTCATTATGAAACACAATTGATAACTACATGGGCATAAGTCTCCATTCACTAATTGAAACACAACACACACAACAATGGAACTCTTGCATGAGGGAGATAGGTGGTCCCGTTCAAGCACTGTGGCAGCGTTGGTGATGACTTGGGACTGGTCTTCGCTGGTGATACTCAAGGTCGCAATTACAAAGTTGAAGAAGAGTTCGCGCAAAGGTATTGAATATTAGTGGAACACGAGCAACTCTGATGAGGCTTCTGTATGATGTCGGTGCCACTGGTGGGGAAAAAGAAGCATCGACTCATTCATAAAGAAAAGGGTGAAGCCATTGACATTGCAGGGAATACTCATGATCTTAGAGATGAAAAACTGGTTTTTGTGTTTTGAAGGATGAAGAAATTTGGGCTAACTTATATTATTTGATTTTTGCACCTCTATTTTTTTATCTTTGAACCCTTCTCTGTTGTATTGGATTGTAACATTAATTTATGCACTAGTTAAAGCCACACTTATTTTGTTCTTGCTATTAAATTGGGTTTGGGAAGCATTTACTTCCTGCATCTGCGCTTCACAACACACACTCCACCTCCTTTTATCTTTTTCTGGGTTGGGGTATACTATTTGTTATTCACACCACATACCTTTTATTTACACACCTTAATCCCTCTTCTTTTCTTTTCTTTTCTTTTTTCTAGTTCTCTACTTTTTTTCTAATCATGGTTCACACACATTTTACTCCATTTTTGTACATAAAATAATATTTTCTTAAAAATATTAATATTAATAATAATAAAAAAACAAAATTAAAATTTGGAAAACATTTTTCTTCCTTTCTTTTGGTGTTTGTTTGATCGTTCGCCAAGGGCAGACCATAGCATTAACGGGGAGCCACGACTCTTCCAACGTTTAATTTTTTATTTTATTTTCTATATATTTTTAAAAATTATATTGATATATTATTAATTTATTTATATTAATTTAGTTTTAAAAACTTTTTTAAAATTTAAAAATCACATTTTTCCTCTATATTATAATTTCTTTTATTTCTTTATTTGGTTTCTAACAACCTTCCAACCTTGAGCCCTCCTGAGGTGTAAAGGTTGTAATGAATCATCCTTATTCTAAGATCTTTTGCTCACCTAACATCCTTCCCTTGGAAATCGCATGGGTATATTTAAGATAATAACCCTCATGTGCGACCTTTTGTATTTTTGACTCAACATGTGTTATCTTGTCAAATGATCTTTTATTCTCTCCACTAGACACATAATTGCCACCCTCAAATAATTTGAAACGCTTCAACTGTTGTCGAACACTTCCTTCTTCACTGCAATTTAACTTCCCTTTCCTTCTGGTATGCCCATTTTATCTCAATTTCCTCATTTGGCTAGTTCTTTGTTACTGCTAGTAACCTTGCCTCCTAATCAACTGTGACATTTTTCCCTTTTGCTCTACGATCTTTGCTTCCTCCCCCCCTTAAATAAGCGATTCATCTTATATTTTTTGGATTTTTGTGGAATATGGGTACTTCACAAGCCATTTTGTTCTTGCATTATTCTTTTCCTTTTAAACTGTCATGTTTGTATTTTGGTGATTTTTCCTTTGCATAGTGCTTGGTTGGCTAGGCGCGTTTCTGACTTTTGGCGCATGAGTTTTTGATTTTGAATTTTAGGTTTCTGGTTTTGAGTTTCTAGGTTTCTAGGTTTCTAATTAGGTTTATAGGGTTTTAGATGACAATTGTGTACAAATCTTAATTTCCTTGGGCTAAATTGGATCTTTAGAGAAAAACCACTAGTTTTAGTTCAGACCACCAAGTCAACCAATTTTGTCACAAACATGCCCTTACAAGAGTGGCGAGAAGGATACCCTCGTTTCTCAGTGATTTAGATGAGCTGGTGTGTGCTAGTAACTTGAGTGATCTATTTGGTAGATTTAGCTTCTTTTACTCCACTTTATTCTCGAAGCTCAATTTCCGGCTACCATTGAGTTCCTTTGAAAAGGAGTTGTTAATCGCCTTAAATGTGGCATCGTCTCAACTTCACTATAACAGTTAGGCCTTTATCTGAGCTTTCAATATCTTGTTCACCTTGATCGAGGTCATATCCAATCAAATAAAACAATATTAATGTAGTACTTAGGAAGTGATCCTAAGGTTGTCTCCTAGTGACCAATGTTTTCAATCAAAGGTTCCAGATGGAAACACAACACAAACCAAAGGGGGTGGCAGATTTAGAAATGTAACATAGAGTGAAAACGTAATTTCAATTTTGATAAAATAGTTTATAAAAATGCATTGATTCTCTAATTCGATTGCAATTCCACCTATCCAGATTACCCAATTAAATACGCTATCCAAAAACTCTTATGAAACCGCAATCAAACCACTAAGAAAAGATTAACATGATTTCATTATAAGTGTAACAGAAGAAGGAACAAATGGAATTCAAAAGTAAGAAAATGAAAATCCTAAGTTGTGTTGCACTCTAATGGAAACAAAATGAAGAAAACGAAAAATTCCCAAATGGGTGCTCTCCAAAACGTGATTGGTTCAAAATGAGGAATAAGATAATTATGAAGAAAGCTCCCTAAAATTCTAAAAATGTGGTCACATAAATTATATCCCTCATAATTATAAATATGCCACAACATGCTTAAGAATTACAAAAAAGTCACTATAGGCCCAAAATGTTGGCCCAATGACGTGGACAAGCAAATTGACATGGCGCAGACATGGTAATGATGTGGGAATGAAATGGCAACTCTCTCTCTTCATCTTAAGATTAGAATCCAAGCTCTAAAACTACTTCATACAAAATACCTAAAAATAATTACGAACAAAAATTACACAAAATAATCCAAAATTAATCAAAAATCATAATAATGGTTTAATAAAGCCCAATAGATGAAAATGTACTAAAAATAGATAATTAAGCATTATATATTCATCAAGATGGGCACAAAAAAGGTATTAGAATAAATGAAAATAATGACTAATCACATCTACTTCGGTATTGTTCCTACCACTAATACATTTCTATACTTTTTTATGTTAAAGAATCCTCAAAGGTAGATGTGGTTGTCCTTAAGCAGGGCAAGTGATTAAGATCTGTTAACATTGCTCCACTCCTCCTGCAAGGGGTTTAAGGGTGCGTTTCTTAAAAGTCAAGCTCCTCCTTACAATCCTACCTTGTTGGAGGTCTTTACTTTGTACTTAACACAAAGCTTCAATCCCCAAGGCCCTCATCAAGTGGAGGATCTTGACCCATTCAAGCGAGTGCATTGCCTTATGCTAGATCAGTTAGGCTTTGTCTTTGAGACTAAGCAATTACTAAACCTTGAGTATTGGCCAATTGATTTGAAATTTTACATTGGTATATCGTCGTTCTTTCCTTCTACAACTAGAGGGGGCTGGGGCATTTGCTTTACACAACTTCTGAGTGACTTACTACAGTTCTCATCTCTATCAAGAAATCCTACCTTATTGCTTATAAAATTGAATTACTAGGTATGTCGGTTAGTGGTTCTAATGCTAGTGGTAGTGAAGGACCGAGTAGTAGTCGGCTTTTGGAGGAGTCTAGTGATTCTACTTCAAGGTGAATGTTGAGGTCATAAGGGAAAACAAGGAGACTCCTATGAAGGAGCTTGCCGAGAAATCCACCATTTGAGGACTTGGTATGATAAGGATCATGAGGAGGTCCGAGCTACTTCGTCTAAGTTTCATTGGTCGAAGTTGTTGATATCTGGGTTAAATAGTATATACATTTTTTACTAGGAAATGAGTCATGATATCGTCTCCCTTAATAGGGTTGGTGTCATGACAGAGTATGCCATGGTCATGAGAGGGACAACGACGAGTTTTTTTATGTTTATTTGTCTTTGTTCCTATGTTTGCATGTTCGATTGCCCTTTGACGAGTCCACCATGGGTCTGCTCCATTTTCTAAACGTTACTCCTATGCAACTTCACCCCAATAGTTAGGGTGAGTTAGAAACATTCCAGCTTATTTGTCAAGCCTTGCATTTGTCCTCCACCTTAGAAAGTTTTGTTTATTTCTATGTTACTCGGCCTAAGGGTTTGGTGAAGTGGTTGTCTTTGATAGGGAGGTCTAACTCATGCCTATTTAATGGGTATTCCCAATCTGTTAAGAAGTTTAAGGATGGGTTCTTCAAAATTGCTGTGATATAGGCAAGGAGATCATACTTTTATGATGATAGAGGTCAGCCGAAATTTCCTTTCTACTCAACGGCCGATCCCTATAGGTGTAAGGATAGGGTTCCTAAAAGATCATTGTTCGCAGAGTATAGACAGATAGTGGAGGTATTGGAACAACTGCCAAGGAAGATCCTGGCCCGCAACATTGTAAGGATGTGGTGAGTTTACCTTTTATTGTACTTCGTATGATTTGACTAATCTGACGCGAATTCATTTTTGTAGGCTACATAGCTCAACACGCAACTAAGGTGGGTGACGAGGAAGACATCTTTGCAAAGTTGAAGAAGTAGATGGATAAATGTTACTTAGAAAGAGGGTCAATCCAAAGTTCCCAACTTGATTAAGCCAATGGTAGAAACTCACAGGTCGAAGAGTGCTATTAAGAGGTTGGTCCCCTCAAAGCAACGAGGGAAGGGGAAAAATAGGAGCTAGCTCCAAAAGATGGTGAAGGTTGGTACCTCGAGCGTCGTTGTTGGTGTCTTTGATCTTGGCGACATGGGGGATCCAAACCTTCGTTTGAGGAAGAGTATTGACCTCACCTTGACTAAGGAAAAGTTGGAGATGGTGGATATTGTGGACCCCCACGTCTCTTTGAAGTCCTTGCTTGAGTTCTAAGCGCGGGCCATGGTGATGATCCAAAGGGTAACAACTTTGTTACACTGTTAGCTATCTAACAAAGTGAAGGGGAAGAAGGCCATGAAGGACCTTTTTGCTCCTTAAAAAAAGCTATGAAGGAGTAGACGAAGTAGGAGAAAGAGAATAAGAGGCTCGAGGATGAGCTAAAGAAGTTTAAGGGCTACAAGGCTCAATGTGTGGATTTTGAGAAGAACCTCAAAAAGGTCAAGGATGACCTCGCATAGAAAGACACAATAGTGAAAGAGGTCGATGTTGAGAATCTAACCTTCATCATCATGTAATCGCTATCATGTTGAAGGTTTCCAGAAGATTTTGGGACAAACATATTTCAATGTTGATATGGACGTGTATAAGGGTCGCCTCATTGATGTGGACGAGATACAAGCCACTAAGGTAGCTAGACACGCGATGGAGACTACTCAAGGTGAAGCTAGTGATGAAGGAACTACAAGGCTGAGCCCTTCTCCTACTACCGACCTTACAATGGACGCGAGGATGACTAATGTCAAAGATGCTACTAAGGATTAGATTTTGAGAAAATATTGTATGTTCCTTTTTGTAGTTTACCAAACATATTAGGCAGTGTTTTATAATCCCTCTGCAAATTTTAATGAAACAATTTGTTTGGTTATCCAAACTCTTTACTTCATCATTTTTATCTATCTTGGTTTATTTGGGAGGAAGTTTAACCTCTTAGATTAGGAGTAAAGATTCTTCATTATGAGAAGGTTCAACCAATACCACTTAGAATAGTGGCTTGGAACTTTAGAACAAACAGGTTCAACCAGTACACTTAGAACAATGGAATGGAACTTCAAAACAAGCAGGTTTGACTAGTACCACTTAAAACAGTGGCAAGGAACTATAGAACAAGCATGTTTGACTAGTACCACCTAGAATAGTGGTTGGGAACTTCAAAATAAGTAAGTTCGACCAGTGCCACTAAAAGTAGTGGCTGGGAACTTCAGAACAAGCAAGTTCGACCAATACCACTCAGAGTGGTGGTTGGGAACTTTAGAACAAGCAAGGTCAACCAGTACCACTCAAAGTGGTGGCTAAGAACTTCAAAACATGCATCTTTGACTAGTACCACTTAGTGTGGTGGTTGGGAACTTAAGAACAAGCGGGTTCAACTAGTACAACTCAAAGTGGTAGTTGGGAACTTAAGAACAAACGGGTTCAACCAATACCACTCAGAGTGGTGGTTGGGAACTTAAAAACAATGAGGCTCAATTAGTACCACTCAGAGTGGTGGTTGGGAACCTTAGAGCAAATAGGTTTGACCAGTACGACTTAGAGTAGTACTTGAGAACTTCAAAACAAGCAGGTATGACGAGTACCACTTAAAGTAGTCAGGGTAGTCGACCTTTAACTCTTCTTTGAGTGACTCTTATTCAAGGACGGGTGGTTGGTCATTGAGAGGGTTCCTGATATTAGGAAGGATTCGATAGAGGAATTAACCCAAAATGACTTGTTATGTAGGGGTGGTAAGAATGGTTGTCACAAGTAGTTAGAGGTCAGCTTTTACGATATAAGCATCTAAGAAACTTAAGATACAAATTCCTACAGCTTTGTCAAGTAATCGATCTATGCTAGGTAGGTGGTACACATCTTTAGGACATGCTTTGTTCAAGTCGGTGTAGTCAACGCACATCCATCATTTATCACTCGACTTCACTAATATTACATTGGCGAGCTAGGTGGTCCACTAAGCCTCTTCTACAAATCAGGCATCTAAGAGCCTTGTGACTTCCTGCTTAGCAATTTGTCGTCTTTCCTCTCCCAACGTCCTATTCTTTTGTGACATTGGTCGGGGCTTCCTAGGTTGACGCTTGGCGAGTATGAGGATGATCAAGCAAAAAGATATGCATTTTGGCTTAGGGATCGTCGTACCGTTGCTTCATCCTCACTGTTCATCATAGATACTACTTTTAAGTTTCTCCCTTTGAGGAGAGGGAAGTTCTTTATTTGTCCCACTGACTCTATCCGTGCATCTTTCCCTACTTAAGGGTCTATGTCTTTCCCTACCATGATGGTTTCAGTACCTAGTGTTTGTTTAATGTTGTTGGTCTTTAATGCTGGACTCGGGGGTCGTAAGTTAACTATGTAACATTCTGTTACTAGTTTCTGATCTTCATGCATGGTGACGATATCTCTAGCTATTAACGGGAATTTCATGTTGAGGTGGGGGGTCGACACTACGACCCCTAATTTGTTTAACGAGGGCCTTCCCAACAAAAATGATATAGGATATGTATGTGCGTTAAACACGAGGTACCACATAGGTATCATCTTTGCCAGACTACCTTCATGGAATATCATGTGCAGATCCATATACCCTTTGGTTAGGGGTGGCAATTAGTGCATGGCCAAGGGGGCCGACCAGTAGGCCCGCACAAAATACGCGGGGCGGGCCCAGAAGTTGAACCTGCAAGTCCGTCATAGTCTGACCCGCATAAGTCCACGACTTGCAAGCCCGCATATTAAAAAAGAAAACTTGCACTTATGTATATTAATTACTTTGTTATGGACTCTTGCATTAACGTTGCAAATTCTTGTATAACTGGAAAAGACAAGTATTATATATTTTTTAATGTGCTAAAATTTAAAGAATACATTGTATATGTCATAGTATGAATATGATGAAAATGTTGAATCATTAATTTATCATCTAACTCCCCAAAATTTTTACTTAATTTTGTGAACTTCTTAAATTTTCCCAATTTTTAAAAATTGAAAGTTTTTTGTCCCTTAACTTTCGTTGAAAATTGGAAATAGTATTTCCTCGAAGAGGGACTAATTCCAATTTTCACTAAAAGTTAAGGGGCCAAAAATATATTCAACCCAAAAAAATAAAAAAGTAACCCTTTCATAGTGAGGGTATAAGTTCTGTCTATAGGACCTTTTCAAGGATGCGTGATCGCGACACGTTTAGGGTAGCGTATCTCAAATATCGGGGTGGTTTAGGTTCTTTGGGCTGAGGCCCTCCCTTCTATACTACTTATATGTCAGTCCCTTTCTTCTTAGCTTATAGTCTTTAATGCGAGGTTTGCTTCTTAACTCTCTCATTTCTTCTACACGTATGTAGTATGCAGCTCGCAATCATAACTCATGCATGGTGGTTGAAGGTTTCATGCATAGGTTATCGGTATAGAGACCCGATTTTAGGGCCATGGCCATATACTATAAAACAATTTTTGGCATCAAGTTTTTTATCTTCTGTGCTACCTTGCTGAATATGTCGATGAAGGCCTTCAACATTTCATCTTTTTCTTGTCAAACGTTGAGGAGTTATAAGGACGTCATGGGATGAGGTGACCCATTCTAAAGTGGGACCTTTGAGTGTTATAGGGAATGCTTTTCAACATTACATCATCCTCAATTGAGTAAAGGCCCACCTAGGTTACATAGACGGAAACATGCTCATCTCAATCCGTGTTTCCATCATATCAGTCTTGGTGAAGGCTTCCCATTACTTAGGGAGTGGGGTTTCCATGATGTCCTCTATGAAGGGTGTCGACGCTTGGTTTTGCTTGTTGTGGCAATATGCGTGGTGGCCATAGTGTAGGGAGTTGGGTTGTACTTTCTTTCCTCTTCTATAGCGTGGGTACTATTGGCATACAAGGGAGTCTTGGAGTCACTTGGGATTTCCCTCTTCTTCCCTTTGTTGTAGGCTGCTTCCGCTTCGACCTTCCTCCTAAGTTGCAAGTTCTACTGCCATAGTGCTTCCATTTCCTCGACGCTCCTTTTTTTCTAAATTCAAGGAACAATTATATGGTTATTGTGTTTATAGGTTTGTGCTCAACCTCTTTTGAGTGAGTTATTGGCCTTGGGAGTAGTTTGTAGCTGTGGACTAGCCGATTTTATCCATTGTGGGCAGCGTATACAAGTTCTAAACTTAGGATTTGTCCATTTAGTTATAGATTACCTAGCCTCATATGCCTTATATCGTACATGAATGATCTTCAGTTTGCCCTTAGAAGGAGGCACATTCCCTCCTACTATAATGGACATGGACAAACTCTAGAGACTTCAACAAAGATCCATGACTGTAGAGGAATATAAGCATAAAATGAAGTTTTACATGATAATAACGGGCATTGTTGAGGTTGAGGGTATAACCTTTGTTAGGGTCTTAAGTGACTTAAACTTGACATAAGAGATAGAGTTGAGCTTCTACCTTATAGAGATTTGAATGATTTAGTTCAAATGTGTATAAAGGTATAACAACAACACTTGAGAAAATCTTCTTTGAAGAAGGATCAAGCTCAATCTAGTTTGTATGTTGAGAAAGATTTTAAAAGAGAATAACCACCTAAGAGCTTAGCCAAGGAAAATGACAAAGGGAAGTGTGAATCATCCACACACTAGTAACATCAAGTGCTATAAGTGTTTAGGAAGATGTCATATAGTCACTCAGTGCCCCCCAAAAGGACTATCATCTTGAGGGGCATTGATCTCTATAGTAGCCAAGACGAATCAACATCTAGTGAGAGTGAAAGAGAGAGCTCACAAAATTCTATTGGAGAGGATGCACACCCTTGTGAAGGAAGCCTTTTCATGATTAGAAGTCTCTTTAACAACCAACCTAGTGTTTCCCACATCACACATCGATAGAACATCTTTTATACAAGATGTAATGTTTCAAACAATAAATGTTGTCTAATTATTGATAGTGGTTCTTGTTGCAACTGTTGCAACATTAGATTGATTGAGAATTTGAATTTAGTTGTAATTGTAAGAACCAGGAAAAATAAATATATTTTTAAGGTGATAATGACCTTAAGGAATACTAGTTAAATTAATACGGAGAATTATAAACAAAAGTGAAGAGTGACATAGTTGGTTAAAGCCTTAGTCATGGATTTGTGGTCATGGGTTAAATGGAATTGTAAACATGTTGTCAATCCTTGACCTCTTTAATTCTCTTGTGACATGTTGTGTTCTTGAGCTTTCAAAATGGAATTGTAAGGGAAACTGCTTTATATTTTATTGTGTGATGCTGGGGTATGTGAAAAGTAATGTTATTTTCTTTGGTGGGTGAACAATCTCAAGAGGGGTGCTAATTTGTTTGAAGATAATTTTTTTTGTTCAGTTGAGTGGATGAATGCATGATGTAATGGGGAATTTTGTTTTTTTTTTTTAAATGATGTTGGGATTTTGGGCTTATAATTATTTTGGGGTTATGTGTGATTAAATTGGAAAAAAAAGTACCTACGGGATATTCTTTAGTGTCCTATGAAAAATTCTATTGGTGATTAAATTAGTATGATATGGCTTCACGGGGATTATATGTTCATGATGAAGTTTGGGGTTATGATCCAAGAGCATGAAAAATTGGCAATTTATGGTTGAAAGTATGGCCATGGAGTGGTAAGCATGTGTGAGTTACAATAATACCCCATCCCAAACCTTATAAACTTCATTGGCTAAATGAAGATGGGGATATCACAATTCAAAATCAAGTGAAGGTACAATTCTCTTTTGGTAAATACCAAGATAAAGTTTTTTATGATGTAGTCCTGATGAGTGCATATTTTTGCCCTTATTTAATGTTTAAATTTGGAGGTTTAATTAATTTTTTGTGCTTAAAAGATTCATTTAATCAAAATTTGTGATAATTAAGCTTATTGAGTTCGTGAGATAAAAATGACATAAAAAGTTATTTTAGTTGCATAAAATATATTTGGATAGTCTAACGTTTATTGATGAAGTTGAAGTTAAAATTTGGTTCATTAAAGGTGTGAAATTGAATTGTTCTAAATTACAAAATAAGGCCAAAAACAACAAGTTCTGGAAAATCCTATTCTTCATCAATCTGTACCTGATGTAAGACCCGAGAAAATTAAATAGTTAATTAAATAATTATTTAATAATTGCGGGTAATAGAAGCATTTAAAGAATTTAATGCAGGGAGCTATGATGTGGAAAAGTACTAGCTCAAATGGTTGAGAATACTTAATTGTGTGAGAGGACTTGGGTTCAAGTCCTATGTATGCCAATTGTATGTTATTTAATTTATGCATTTTTATGTTATATATTGAATGCTTGACATGATGATAAATTCCTAAAATTGTAGGAGTTATCACAAATATGAATTGGTTGAATTGGTTGTGCAATTTACTTTGGTAATTGATAAGTTATGGGATCAAACCTTGTTGAGAACTAATTTACTTTCTTTTTGCCAAAATTTTCCCTGGCAAGAACATGAAATGGTTTAGGAACCCTAGCAGCCAAGAGTGGCAATCCAGAGGGCTGAACACATTCTCTGAAGGAGTATTGAATAACCATTAAACCAAAATTATAATTAAATTTCGTTTTAAGGAATTAAATGGTAATTAAGGGTGAGTGAACCTTGAGAGAGAAGGGAGCGCTGCCATTTTTTGTGTGAGGGTTGGGCATAGTTTTTCCAGAGAAATTCGGGTTTTGTGGAGCTAAGAAGTTGAGTGCAAACCATCGTTGGAGAGAGAACAAAGGCAAGGAAGTGATTGGATTAGACACACGCACACAAATTCGAATTTGGAGCAAGGAATCCAGGTAAGGGGAGTTGTTTTTGCGTGTTTTTAGTCGTGAACCCTATACTGTGCATTGCTTGATTGAAATTGCATGTTTCTCATCTATTTTCGGCACTATTTTATTGAGGTTTCTGGGTTTTTCCCAGAAACCGCTTGGCATACCGCTAGGCAGCACATCAAAGATGGGCGCTATTCTTGTTTTGGCTTGAACCGCCTGGCGGCGATGAATTTCTGCCAGGCAGCGCGACACTGTTCGCGTTCTGTTTGGTGGTTTTAATGTTGTTTGTATGGGAATCAATATGGTTTCCGAAATTGATGTGTGTAGCTTCTATTGGATACCTTGTTGGTCTGAAATCAATTGAATTTTGGGGTTTGGCAAAGTTCTAGATATACTCGTGCATGAATTGAATTAGGTTATTCAAGAGAGTAAAGATTGAGAAACCTATATGAATTGAATTAAGAGCAGGAAACTAGTCCATTATATATGTATTGTCGTATCTTGGTGAATGTAAATGATGGGAATGAATACTAGAAAAGGGGTTGAATCTGTCGCAAGTATGAAGAAGCCTGGTTTATGCAGGCACTGATACCCCGCCTGGCGGCAAGCAAAGCGCCACCAGGCGATAGCGAGGCCAGGGGCTGTTTTGCGAAATTCAGGTAGCAGAAAATGAGGGAGGAGCTTTGAAGTGTGGTTTTAAAATGCTTTGGTAACATTGAAAAGGGCAATGTACTATGGAGATTAATTGTGTGAATGGTAATAGGTTAAAAGTATAACTAGTTTATGGTGTTGGTTGGGATGTTAAGGGAAGAAAGGGAGAAGGGAAATTTTAATTAATAGATCATGTTCTGGAAGCATAGCATTCGTTTATGTGTGACTGGATAAGTGTTGATTATGACTTACTGATTTTAGGTAACATTTGTGATTATATTCAATAGTGGATGATAATTGGTTATGTAATATTGCATAGATATACAGTTATATGTACTGGAGGAAAAATGTGGTTATGTATGGTTATCCATGAGGAATTATGGGAAAGATATCCTAAGACTATTGAAAGGAAAGTTCTAGTTATTACAGTGTAGTATAATTGGGGGTGTGATTGAAGGTATTAAATTGTTGGCTGTGTTCATAGGTATGGATGAAGTTGATGTACTATGATAATGCTCATGTATTGTGAAAACTTGAATAGATGGATTGACCATTGTTGTAACATCCCGTCAGGATATTATGGATTTTAAAAAAAAAAAAAGTAAAGAAATATTACGTTAGCTTCATTTATTAAAGCATCATTTCCTAAAAACGCGGGAAATTTAAAATTTTATTAAATTTATGAATAGTCTAAAATTCCATAATTTATAAGACTCAAAATAATATAAAACATCCATAGTGTTTACAATTTATTTCAAAGCCATAAATCATAAAAACTCCCAAGCTATCCCCACTCCGTCGCCAAGCCTCACTGAATCCACCTGCAACATCATCTGCTCCCGTGTACTGCGTACACGATCATCGCCAAACACAAGCACATAGGGTGAGCTAACAAAATAAACCACATATTTATATATTCACACACACACACACACACACACACACACACACACACACATATATATATATATATATATATATATATATATATATATATAAGACACTCATATACATATATAACACATCATTCACATCAGGGAAAGTTCCTTTCATTAATGCCATACCACATGGCTACCACCATGTGAATCGTGTTCTACATCCTCTAGTGATTACTTCAAGATGAATTGCTGGCATACCTATCGGCCACAACTGATAGAGCACGTGCAGTAAACCATGTTACGGATCATACACTGTAACGCTAGGTGGAGTTCCCAAATACAAACATAGTTCGCAATGTCCCAAGACTACCAAACTCGTCAGTCAACTACTAAGGAGGGCAATCTATCTGGACCCATCTGTACTGGCCACAACCAGCACACTCACACCGACAACACTCGCCAACCCGAGCTCAACTCAAGGGTTCCTCATGTTCATCCGCCATCCCGAGCTCAACTCGAGGGATGCCATTCCGAGCTCAACTCGAGGAATGCCACGTGTTTAACCCCTATCCCGAGCTCAACTCAAGGGATACGTTTCGAGCTCAACTAAAGGAACACCATCAAACCCACCTTTAAAGCATCACTAAAAGCCTTGTAGATCACACCTGCAGAACCAGCAACCCAAAATTGCAGCAGCAAAATCACCTGGCGGGGGACACGTACCGCCAAGCGCTGCCCACTTCTAGACCGCCTGGCGGGGGACACGTACCGCCAGACGCAAACGCTCCTTTGATGCCCATGCCTGTAGTTATCGCCTGGTAGGACACTCCTCACCGCTAAGCACCACGTGCTTTCCAGAGCCTCTACCAGATCTTTTCCGATTGGCGGGATCACATTTTCTGCCAAGCGCCATGCGTTTCAAGCTTCTCTAGTTTTCCTTTATCACCTGGCAGCGCACCCCAAGTCGTCAAGCAGCACACCCCAAGCCACTAGGTGCCACACCAGTAGTGTCACTGCTACTGGTTTTTGGCACTTTGAAACAAGTTCCAAAGAACCCCAAACACTATACATACAATCCATAACATGAAATATGCTTATCCAGTCATAATCACATGACTGGATCATAGTCCAACACAATGTTGAACAACCAAACAATATACAAAAGCAGGAAGAATATATAACTATTGCCCCAAAATATCACATGGGCAATAAAATAATAAATGATAATAATAAAACTATTAATAACAATAACAATAATAATAATAAAAAATAAAAATAAAACAAAACGACATTAATAACAATAATAATGAAAACAATAATAAAATAAAATAAAATGAAACAATAATAATAAAACAATAATACTAATAAGTTAAAACAATAATAACAAAGTAATAATAATAATAATAATAATAACAAAATAAAGCAATAATAAAACAGTAATAATAATAATAATAAAATCATAAATAAATAAAAAATATAATAATAACAATAATAATAAAATAATAGTAAAATAAAATAAAATAAAATAATAATAGGAATAATAATTGCGAGCATCCGCTGAATCCGACCAAGTTATATAAATCCGGATGAGTCGAGTCGTGTCTTAGTGTATTGCTTGAGAAGTCATAACATGCTTGGTTGATATGTGGGTATGGTATGGTGAATATATATTTAATTGTATGGATGAAATCTTTTGTGCTCTAGCTTACCCTACTTTCGTTGTTGTGTGTTCTGCTGTGTGGTACTCTCTTTTGCGATGATCATCAACTTGTTAGTGTGAGCAGATGCGAGGAACACCCGTGGACAACAGGGAGGTGATAGTTCCGCTGCATAGTCCGCGTAGGCTGAACCTTATTTCTTGATGGTTTTTCCTTAGGGCTATGGCCCATGTATTGCTCTATGTTTTATTATTGTACTTCGTCTGTTAGACTTTTCAACTGTCTGTTGGCATCATGGTGTACCTAGTTTTGTAGGGGTGGCGTTAAGGACACCAAGACTGCGTTGCTATACTATTTACGTGTGGCGTTTCTTTTAATTACGCATATTAATTGAATGAGATGTTACAGTAATAATAAAAATAATAATAATATTAACTAGTAATAATAATAGTAAAAAAAAATTATTATAATAATAATAACTAGTAATAATAATATATAAATAATAATAATAATAAAATAATAATAATAATAATAATAATAATAATAATAGTAAAAATA
>Ga0214543_1001933_pt1 | contig 40709 bp, 17 predicted proteins | sample CNSS2metaG_FD_160094 | JGI IMG/M metagenome (GOLD analysis project Ga0214543, IMG submission 160094) | Root nodule microbial communities from cowpea collected in UCLA plant growth center, Los Angeles, California, USA - CNSS2 | ecosystem: Host-associated > Plants > Roots > Nodule | place: USA...
TGTCTAATCCCTAACTAATTAGCTACAACTTAGCTACAATATCTATGTTGTGTATAATCTCTAACTAATTAGTTACAATTTAGCTACCATATTTATGTTGTGTTTAATCCCTAACTAATTAGCTACAGCTTAGCTACCATATTTATGTTATGTTTAATTCCTAACTAATTAGCTACAACTTAGTTACCATATATATGTTATGTTTAAGCCCTAACTAATTAGTTACAACTTAGCTACCATATTTATGTTGTGTTTAATCCCTAACTAATTAGCTACAACTTAACTACCATATTTATGTTATGTTTAATTCCTAACTAATTAGCTACAACTTAGTTACCATATATATGTTATGTCTAATCCCTAACTAATTAGCTACAACTTAGCTACCATATTTATGTTGTGTTTAATCCCTAACTAATTAGCTACAACTTAGCTACCATATTATGTTGTATCTAGTCCCTCACTAATTAGCTACAACTTTGCTACAATATTTGTTTGTCGCTAATTTGTCTCTAATTAACGAGTAAAATTTTCCCTCGCAAATTAGCAAATTTCTTGTAGTGTCTATTATTTAGAGGAATATTTTGGTCTTAGTGCTTTACCTTAGTATCTTAGGGTAAGATGTTATTATTCTTTCAACCACTTTGGGTTAAGCATATAAATTTTGTTATTGGCTTGACCTGGTGAAAACTTTCAGGCAGATGGATTGCTAAATACAACTTGTGGAAGTCCCAATTATGTTGCTCCTAACGTTCTTGCTAATAGGGGCAACATTAGATGCATGGTCATGTGTTTTATTATATGTAATTCTAACTAGATGTTTACCTAGACAAAAATATATTTGTTCTCAATCAAGAGGTATATTCATATGTTGCTACGATGTTATTTCACATGGTTAGTATATTAGTTTCATAAATGAATTCACACACTACAAAAAAAAGTGTTTTAGTGACCACCCATTTTGGTCGCTAAATGCCAAAAATCGGTCGCAAATCGTTTAGCGACCGAAATAGAGACTAAAAAGAACTGGTGGCAAAAACCCTAGTCGCAAACCACTTAGCGACTGAATAGATATTTGGTCGCTAAATAGCCACCAAAATTATAGTCGCTAATTGGTCACTAAAACGATTGGTCGCGTTTAACTTTTGGAGATCAATTTAGTCACCAAAAATTTCGTAGCTAATTCGGTAGTTAGTATTAAAAATTTAGCGACCCTTTTTTTTTGTCGCTAATGACAAAAAGAATATATGATTTTAAACTAGTTTGGTCACTAATTCGGTCACAAATGTGATAAAATAACGACCATTTTTTTCGGTCACTGATAATGAACGGTGTTTTTTCTAATTAAATTTTTTTTTGGGTTGCTAAATCGGTGGCAAAAACTAGAAATGTATAGCTACAAATATATTTTGGTGGCTAAATCGGTGGCTAAATCAATGACAAAAAAAATCAGCAACAATATCTTTTATGGTTACATTTGGATACATAATTTTACCTGCTTATACACAATATTTAAACATTTAATTATATTAAACAACAATCATGTCAAAGATATAATGTATTAAAGACTAATATAAAAATTAAAAGTATATTTATTATATGATCTAACATATTCTAGTCACAAGAACCATTTCCAAAAAGAAAAATGGATATAATTGTAAAGCAAATTTGAAGTCATCATATAATTAAAATTATAACTAATGATCCTATGGTCCACCATCATAAGACTGGTCCACTATATCATCACTACTAGGAGGATCAGAAGGAGTAGTTGGCATAGGGTGCTTGTGCAGCAGCAAGCATGTCAAAGAACTTTTGAGTTTCAGGATCATGGTCTTCGTTCATGTACTTTGATCCAATTACACCATCTTGTTGCATACAATAGGCATTTGAGGGTCCAACATGATCCATGATCATTTGATGGAAATGATCTAATTCATCTCGTTGCTCACAAGTTCGATAATTGGTACTCTAAACATCCGCTTGGGCGAAATGTGGCAATTCTTCACCATGAATTGTTCACCAATAATAATTAGGCATGAATCCCTCTTCATAAAGATCCAACCCAACTTGATCCACATACTTGAAAGCTTTACATCTACATTTAACACAAGGACACCTTAACATTTCACCTTGTTCTACAAACTTTTCTTTACCAATAACATATTTTAGGAACTCATACACTCCTTCTCTAAATTCATCTGTCAATTTTATTAGCATCCAATCTTTTATACATCCATTTTCTACCTTCAGGGATTTCCATTAATGCAAAATTACCACAATCTAAAAGTCAATAATTTATTTTAAAATTTTACGTAAATAAGTGCCTAACAATATCACAAATGAAATATGTAATATTTTATTACCTAATCAAATATTAGGTAATAAAATATAATTAACACAAAAAAGAGTGAAACCAATATTCAAATCACAACATTTAATTAAAATTTAAATTGAACAAGAATAAGATAAAATGCTAACTCAATAACTCACATTTGCTTAAAGTTCACAACTCTTGAATGTTGTCTCTACTTCTATTTTTCCCCAAGTCTTGACTAGGCAACTTAGTGAAACCTCGCACAAACAACCTTCTCCAAATAAACTGTAAAGTGATAGGAAAGTGCAATATATATTAAATAATATTATATATCAATTAAATTTTTATAGAGAATTTAGTATATTAAGTTCTCTTTACGAAAATCAATTATATAGTAAAGATATGACTTACTATCTTTACGAAAATAATGTCCCTAAAACCCTAGAATTTACAAAAATAATAACTTTAGAAAGAATAAAACAGAATTTGCAAATTTGGACAATAACAAAACATGATAAAAGAAGTCTTCAAAATATCAATTACTAACTTCAATATTAACCATAAAATATCAAAATATTAGTAAGCAATTTACCGCAAAGTCTACAACATTTTCATGGGCTACGAATTTCTCCTATAAGGGTAGGTGGCAATTGAATATAACTTTTTCAAGAATTTTTATATCCATAAAAAATGTGAAAAGAAAATCTAATTCCAAAAAGTTGTTCAAAAATAGTGACATTGAGTTTTTTTATCTTTACCTTAAAATTAAATATTTCACATATCTTGTCTTAGTGACAAGAGATTTTAGATAATATGATAATACATCTGTCGTTGATTTTCGACCATGTAGCCAGATTTCACCCCTTGGGAGTAGCTACAACATCATGGGGAAAATGTAATGACAATTAGTTTTTATTTCATCCAAACACCATGCTATAATAATAGCAAAATCCTTGCACATGCGTTATTATATTTTAATTAAAATTTCTAATCCGCTGTAAATAAAATAAGAAAAACTACTAATGAGTCGTGACTCAAAACTTAACACATTACATAACGACCTATGAAAAATAATTTTATATAAGATATATAAGGCAAAAAACTGGAATATTTAGAGTACTTAAAAACTAAAAAATCCAGTAAAATAAAAAACTGTTAAATTACTAATTATTGTTTTGTTACGTTTAATCCAAATTAACGTCGAGTTACATGAATAGACTACTAAGAAAACTAAGAATGAGGAGCTCAACTATACTATCTCAAATTCAAACACGGTCTATCATAGATAGAGCAGAACATAAATCTCAAGTACGCATGAGCATACGAATAACAATATTTAGAATTAAAAATACCAAGAATAAAATGTGTTATTCTCAAAATTTCATATACGAAAATTTTAGTCTGTTTATGCTTCTAACATCACCTAACAGAAAACAAAAAAATGGGCTTTAAGTGAAAAAAATAAGCAACAGTGACAAAAGTGATGGTGTGTGGTGTTACAGAGCATAGCAAAGACTTGAAGCAGTGGTTGTATGCAAGAATGGTGCGATGGGAAAGTGGCAGAGCATAAACTTAAAGCGGCGGTACATTAGTGTTATAAAGTAGGAATATGAGCAGGAGTTCAAAAGAATAGGGGGTTATAAAATCTTCAAACATATTTCTTGTTCTCAAAATAATCCAGAACCCACACCACACACTACCACCAACACAAACCAAACTAACCTGGTTTGAAGAAAATGGAGAGACCAAAATTTATGGCTCTAAACTGTCATTTTTTCTCTTTTTGAAGGAACATGAGTGTGGTAGTCGTGAAAGGGAATTGAAGAGTATGTGAAAGGGAAAAAAATTAAGGTTTAATTATGCCTTTGGTCCCCATTTTGGAGTCAAAATCTTAAAATGGTACCTAAATTTTTAAAAGTCTCAAAATGGTCCCTTTTTTTGTTGAAACGTCTCATGTTTGCCCTTCCCGTTAAGTCAAGGTTGACGCCGTTAGAGGGAGTGCCACGTGTCAGTTCCTCAATTTTTTGAATTTTTTTATTTATTTTTTTTGAATTTTTTTTTATTTTGAATTTTTTTTTTGAATTTTTTTTAAAAAATCAAAAAATTGCCACGTATCAAGCTATCATCGTGCCACGTGGCAGTGACAGTGACACGTGTCAATATTATGCCACGTGTCATTTTGTTAGTCTCAATTTGGTCCCTTTATTTTAATTTGTCTCAATTTAGTCCCAATTTTTTGTGAAAAGTAGCAATTTTGTCTTCCTTCAAATTGAAACAAAAATTTAATTTTATATAAATGTTATACCAATATTTTTATTAAATTTGATATTTTTACAAAAATTGGGACTAAATTGAGATAAATTAAAATAAAGGGCCAAATTGAGACTAAGAAAATGACACGTGGCGTAATACTGACACGTGTCACTGTCATGCCACGTGGCACGATGACAGCTTGACACGTGGCAATTTTTTTAATATTTTTAAAAAAATTAATAAAAAAAATTAAAAATAAAAAAATATTCAAAAAAAAATTAATAAAATTTCAAAAAATCGAGGAACTGACACGTGGCACTCTCTCTAACGGCGTCAACGTTGACTTAACGGCAAAGGCAAACGTGAGACGTTTCAACAAAAAAGGGGACCATTTTGAGACTTTTAAACATTTGGGTACCATTTTGAGATTTTGACTCCAAAATGGGGACCAAAAGCATAATTAAACCAAAAGTTAAAGACAAAAGCTAAGTTTCGAATAGCAGCTGGGCATCGAAGAGTATGTGAAAAGGAAAAAAATTAAAGACAAAAGCTAAGTTTTGAATAACAGTTGGGCATTGAAGAGTCTGTGAAAGAGAAAAAAAGTTTAAAACATGAAAAGTATTTGAAAAGGAGGGAAAACTAAATTTTGGCACAGGCGTAATAAATTTTAGACACATTTTTTTTTATTTTTAATAAAAAAATTAATTGTTTGTATCATTTAAGCATGCACATAATTACTTTGAATTTCATTAATGATTATCATTAACTGCTTTGATTATGTAATTACTCATTAATATTATTTAATTCATAATATTATATTAATATTTTTATATGGGTTTTTCCAGTACACGTTATCTCATTATTATTTTATTTTTTTTAGTTTTTAAATTCTTAGAATTCGCTTATCATCCGCTTTGGTGACTTTAATTTTTTTTTTAATTACTTTATATCATATAGAGTTGGTTTAAGGGACGCTTAATAGCGTCTCATTTTTAGCGAACTCTTGTTTATGGTAGCTAATCAATGTAATTCTTATAATGAATTAAATTGTAATGTGATAGGGAAAAAGTTAGAGAATCCAATATATATTAATTAATATTATATAGCAATTAAACTTTAGAATATGATATAAGCCAACCTTCATTCTAGGTATATCTTTATAACATGGATTTGAAACTAACACTTTCATTCAATTTTTTCCATTCGGTATAATCAAGCAAAAGGAATTTAGAAATTATAGTATAAACTTTGAAGAATGTAGAATGAAGATAATAATCATGGATTAATTATTAATTCTTAATTATTTAATAACCAGTGAATGTGAATTGTTTACTAAGCATCAAGATATTGATAATCAGTCAACTGTCACTTGTCTAGCCCATTTAAACCAAAATATTTACTAAATTCAAAATTAGTGAGAATTAATTCAAAACTTAAATAAAATTCATATTTACCTAAGGCAAGAGAGCAAAAAAAATATGGTGTTCCTAAACTATAACAATCAAATTGCATTACATCTAAGTTCAATAATTAGCTATCAACACAATTAAGCAGCAAAGAAAAATGAAGAAACAGAAAAGGAATTACGAAGTGAAGGGAGCACGACATTACGTCTGTCGTGGGTGACCGTCGTTGTTATGGGTGACCGTAGCCTAGTTACCTTCACAGCTGTTAGGAGACAAAAAGATTAACGATTAGGGCAAAACGACAACGAGAAAAGAAATGTGGTGGTGGTGGTAGTGGTGGTGAAGGTGGTGGTAGTGATAGTGGTGGTGGTGGTGGTGCTGATGTTGGTAGTGGTAGTGGTTCTAATGGTAGTGGAGTATTTTTTAAAGTGGGATATTATTTTTCTTTAAGTGTCGACAAAATGTAAAAATACATAATTTAATTAATTATAATTTATATTAAATAAATAATATTTTAGCTATTGAAAATATTAAGTGACTACTTAATATATTAAATATATTTTATAATATAATACTTTATTTGGTGGCTAAATTGGTGGCTAAAGTATTAGATACTGGATAATGTTTTAGTGAGCGAAAAATATTCGGTGACTAAATAATATATTTAATATATTTTATAAAATAATATTTCTTTCAGTCACTAAATCGATGACTAAAACATTACATATTAAATATAATTTTAGCGACAAAATATTCGGGGGGCTAATTACCATATTAAATATATTTTACAAAAATAAAATTTATTTTGGTCGCTAAATCGGTGGCTAAAATATTAGATATTAAATAATATTTAGCAACCGAAAATATTTGGTGGCTAATTACCATATTAAATATATTTTACAAAATAAAATTTATTTCGGTCGCTAGATCGGTGGCTAAAATATTACATATTAAATAATGTTTAGCAACCGAAAATATTCGGTGACTAATTACCATATTAAATATATTTTGCAAAATAAGATTTATTTGGGTCACTAAATCGGTGGCTAAAACATAATATTTATAGACTAAACCTTTTCGGTGGCTATTTCAGTCGCTATAATAATAATGAATATTATTGTACATTTATTCAGTCGCTAAATCGGTGACTATTTGCGACTACTATGAATCGGTGGCTATTTCAGTCACAATTTGCGACTAAATTAATTCGGTGGCTAAATTGCATTTTTCTAGTAGTGACATTTAGTAAGTTATTTTTATTTGTATGAATTTTAATGGTGTGTTGATGTTAACCATAACTTTTTTATTACTGATTTAATTGTCTGGCTAATGACATAGGTGTTGATCAATGAGTAACTAGACTTGGTTGAAGGAGATGCAGACCATGGATTTGAAAAAAGAAAAATGTATTTTTCTGAATTTTTGTAAGGAAAGATTCAACTTTTAATTTCTCATGTCGTGAATGACTAATCACTTTCATGCTATACTCAAGTGGCATAAAATGCACCCAATTGTGAAGTACATTCTCCCACAAGAAGTTGATGCCATAACCCAAGGTCGATTTGGATTTTCTTGTTACTGCATAGTTGATGCTCAAAAGGATGTAAGTTCATGCGACAAGTAATTTTTTGGCTCATCTCAAGCACCCTTAAATGATAGAAATGTTATTATGTAGAAGTTGGTGGATGTGGCTGCAACCATAGTTAAACTACTATTACATGATTGATTAATTTGATTTATTGTAGCATTTAGTAATTATTATAACTCTTATTCTTATTCCATAAATAAATGCTTTAGATGATTGAGTTTGTACAAGTAGTGTTTTATTTTGAGCATCATAAGCTAAAGCTTTCACTTGGTACACCAAGTCCTTTATTGAGTAAGTAATCTAAATTTGTTCCATTCAAAATAGAACATCAAGTTTCAGTTTCAATTGTTGCTACAAATTGTAAGCCACAACAACATAACTAGTTGCACAAAATCTATATATACTACACTGATAAAGAACATATTAGGATGGTCAACACTTATTCAGTTTTATTAATTTTTTTCTTAGACATAAAGCAACTTTAGCACATATTAAGAATATGACATAACCATAGAGAATGGTTCCTCACTAATTTTATATTCAAACTTTCCACTATGATGAGCATATTAGGATCACCTCAAAATTATCATTATAAAAACTTGTGTTAAATACGGTGGTTATTTGTTGTATAAAATGGTGCTTATGACCATCATATTTTGCACCTATGGCAGTTCCGCATACTGTTATAGATCTTGTCGGTACAAAGCATAATATGACGGTCTTATGCAAACCGCCACAACACTCGCCATGTTGAGCATTGCGCAAATAATGACAGTTAAAATTGTCCCATTTTGTTTATTTTAAAAAAACAATAAATGCAAAGAATGACCCCTAAAAGCTCCATTATTTGCATTGTACTAAAATATAATGCAACGTTTTGAACAAACATAATTTGAATATAAAATTATTTCAACTATTTTATAACCTTATAATTTATTAAACCTATTTTTCATATAATTAGGAAATGTAAAAAAAAACACAACAAATATTATCCAACATCACCGAAAGGATTACTTGTTTAAAACAAAACTAATAAGATCTTACATTGTTTATAACAAATTTTCCTAAATTTTTATAGCTATATTTCTAACTAGTCTTGTCTCCCTCGATTCATCCTTTTACATCTTTAAGTGATGGAGTTGCCCCTTCCAACATCTAGTATCGGGAATAAAAAAGAATAGTTATTAAGTTATTCAATTTCAATGTTTATTATAATAAACTTATGTAATTTTTAAACTAAACTACTAAATTTTACCTCATTAACCAAAGGATGTACCAAAACAACAACCATAGCAGCAAGATGCTCACAAAAAAAAAACAATTCACATTTATTCGTGTATAGCTAAATATTCGACAACTTTAGATACTTATATATATCATGAACACAAACCTGAGTGGTTGTTTCAACATTTAGTGACACCATTGACCCTGGTCCAACCTTCAAATTCTAGAATTCATCACTTCTCAATCTCAAACTTTTCACCTCAACAACATGTCACTAAAGTAAGTTGTTGCCACTCTTCGTATCAAACCTCATAGTTCTTGGAATACTCTATATAATCAAAATTTAACAATGATATTACAAACTATTTATAAAGTTAGAAAACACATGTACACATTGAACTAAATTAAAACATAGCTTTTTTAATGTGTAAAATTTCAGGAACAATCTATCATATATAATAAATTAACTCATTTTTACAATATTTATCTTAAAAGACATATTTATGATTTTATGTTGATTAATATTTTGAAATTCTTAGGTGTATTATATAAAAATTAAACTTTTATATCATATATAAATGTACCTGAACTGAAGCTCAACCTTTGGCCACATATGCATATTCACTATCAGACTCTTCAATTCAACCTCATAAAATTCTTCTATAAAATTCTTCTATCCTTGTTCTGATCATAAAATGTCTTGGATTCATAGAATATTCCATAGTCACACCTTAAACCAACACCAACATCATTCTTAACATCATTTGGTGTGAACATAGCTTTGTTCTCATAATTCCCTTGATGTAGTAGTCATTATATATGAATGTAAATGTTAGAAAAGCTTAGGATATGAGTTGCAAATGTGATAAACTTCACTAAGAATAATCCAATTGAAATTGAGAAATGGGAGCCCTTCTTTTAGGATGGCAGAAGTGGCAAAGGCCAATTTCTCAACAATCCCAAAGTTCCCCAACAAAGGTGTAAAACAAAAGGCAAAAGGTTAAAGTCAAAACAAAATGATTACTTGAACGAGAGGAGACCCACCCAGGTCTTTTAATTTTTTGACTTCTGTTATGTGATACTATTGAGTCTTGTGAAATAAAATGAATACACAAAATACTAGAATTGAGAGATTAATGAACTTTATATTTTATACTAATAGATATTAAGTTTTTGTCATGTTATTATCTCGTTAGTTAATAATAATGAATATATTTTTAACTCATCTAGAACTTTATCCAAAATTATGGAAGAAAAATTAAGTGGATTTGGTTAAAAAACATCTAGAACTTTATTGTAATATTATACTAATTATATTTAACCCTTATATCTTACGTGTCTAATGATCATGGAAGTGCACAAACTGATTTTGTGTAAATGTTTAAAGCAATAATGTGGATACTCAAGTATACATCAAATAAGTATACATACTCAAATAAAACTCAAGACTTATTATCACTAAAATTGAAGTCACCCCACACTCACCCGACACAAATTCACACTAAAACCCTTTTCACTCCCAGAAAAAGAAATTCAAACCACATATCAACACAAGTAATAATGAACAAAAATACTACACTCCCTTGACTGGTAAATTAGCATCACATACTATAATTCTCTTCCAAGAATAGAAATGTGGCATGGTCATCCATGGTAACACCACCATCTATCTCTCAACGCTTGAGCATGGTATATTGCATGAATCAGTTGCAACTAAAATAGTAAAGAAGTAAAGCAATTGTTCGTATAAGCCCATTCTAATATGCCCCGAAAGTATTTGGTCTTTTATATAAAAATTTTGTTCTTAAAACACTAAGGATGTGCTTCTTACCTCGTTACTAAGAGGTTGGCTTAGTTTGACCTGCTACTTGTCTAGCTATCTCTGCAACTCTACAGCCCACTTCAATGATTTGTGGAGGATCCACAAGTTCCAGAGGATGAGGCTCTAGAGAACTTGTTGGTACGTGATCTCTTTCCCGAACCTTTATTCCTAACAACTGTACAAAACTAATTAACTATATAGGCAAGAAATGATTATTGGATAATAATTCTGAATACAACTTCAAGAATGGTATCATACATTGTCACTATATAAAACTAATTAACTAACTAACCATTTCTCATCAATATGCTATGTTTCTCAAATGATAATTTACCATTTAAACTTAGAGACAATAATCTAGTAAACAATATTTGATCTTAAACAAATTCAAAATTAAATGTTATACCAATTTGAGGCACAAACAATGTTATATAGTAGATAAAATTTGAAATGTCTTTGGAAAGTACCATAAATGTCTATAAAGGGAACAAAAAGCATAGAAAAATTAAAAGCATGATCCATACTAGAGAATTGATCTTATTATAATCATTGCTAAGCTTATTCATAGCATCACGTCTACAATCCAAATCAGCAATAGCAAGGACTTCATCCAAATCCTAAGGTAAGGAGAAAAAAAGAGGTTAAAAAATAATACAAATATGTACACAAACATTAATGACTTGTCTAAATCCTAAGATACATTGTATGAAATTAGAACGTTGTACATTATGTGCCAAACATTTCCCTATTCCTTCATCATTGAATTAGGGCCATAATGTAACATCTCTATTGAAAATTACTTAATTAAAATAAATAGATAAGAATTGAAATTCAATCGTCACGATTTTATTATTTCCAAACGTGGGAAAATTTAAAACATTATTCAACGTGCCAAAATTTGATTAAACAAGAGAAATAATGTCATTACAAATTCCAATTTCTGAAAAAGTGGTGAAAAACAGAAGTAAAATCTCTAGTCAAAAGTCCCCTGATATCCCTCTTTTTGTAGCTATGCGTCAACAGCATCACCTGGAATATCATCTACTTCCGCATAACAAGTCACACGATCATCGCCAAACACAAACCCAAACATAAAGGGTGAACTCATAATAAATTGACACATAATTTAATAAAATCATAAAATACCTAGCTATTTGATTCTAAATATTTCTTAGTCAAGACCTTAATACCCCAAGGCTTTTCAACCTTCAAATCACACAATTAGTTAGTCTTGGACTCAGGATTTATGATGCTCACACGAACCTGCCCGCTCATGGTCCTGCCTTTACGAATCTCCCCGCTCATAGTCCTGCTCTACGAACCTCCTCGATCGCAGTCCTGCTCTAAGGACCTACCCGTTCGTAGTCCTGCTCTACGGACCTGCCCACTCGTAGTCCTGCTCTACGGACTTGCCCGCCCGTAGTCCAACACGTGATCCACTAGCTACGTACCTCCCCGCATGCAACATCTCTCAAGTGTGAACACGGAACATACGAACCTACCTGATGTGACCTCAACAAGCCCAACATCAAGCCAACGTACACCTTCAAGCCCAAGCCCATCAAGAGGCCCAATAACAAGAGGCATGTAAAAAAGATTTAATTGGGCTTCATTCAAGATGGCCCAAACCCATATGGGCATCTCACACTCTTCACATGGGCCATAGAAGATGTGAAGATTTGAAGAGGTGTATCAAAGAGCAATAGAATAACAATAAGATTAACCCATTGTTTAGGCCTTGCTTTCTAGAATAATAAGTCAAACAATGTGTAGTTGAATTGCTAAAATTGGGCTTGACTAAGCCCAATAGGAGGGGTGGCCATGAGCTATCAAAAGTCCAAGGTGGACTAAGTGGAAGTCAACACTCCTTCCTACACCTCATGGATCCAATGCATCTAAGGGTTAAGAATGCTTCCTCATTTTCCAAGCCATCATCCAATGGTCGTGAGCCTTCCTCCTTCTCCAAGCCATCTTCCACGGCCAAGATTGAAGGTCATTCTCATTCAAGGGCTAAGAGTGCTTATGTGTATTTGCTTTCATATAAAAGCCTAAATTTTAGGCTATTGTAATCACTCTTGAATTTTAAGCAATAGATGCCTAGTATTGAGAGTACTCCACTCTTATTGCCTTTTGAGAGTCACTTGAGCTAGAGGATTGAATCATCTCCTCTAGCCACCTTCCTCTATCTTCTCTAAGATAGACTTCATTACTCACCTTTCACTTCAAATTCTGAGAACAACCTTTATCCTTCACCTTGCTTCCGCCAGCCCACACTCTTCCATGGAGCTCTTTCTTCACCTTCATCCAAGGGGTTCCACCACTACCCGCTCGTATCCTTACACGAGAGTAATAGGATATGAACCTCCTCACTCATATCATCACGTGTTCACCACCATCCATGAACCTACTTTTTCATGGCACAACATCTCCTGATCTAAGTCCGCATCAATGCGTACGACAACACACGCAAGTCAGATACCTGCAGCATTATCGCCTGGCGCAGCCTAAGCGCCGCCAGGCAAAAATACTGTGCAGACCGTTTGGTGGGACCTCCTCGTCGCTAGGCGCCACGCTCCAGATAGACCCACTGTTTTAGGGTCTATCGCCTGGCGGAACATATCTTGCCGCCAGGCACCATGTGGTGCAGGAACTCTCTTGGGGGTTCTATCGCCTGACACACCTACCCGTGCCGGCAGGCGCTATATCAATAGCGAAATTCTATTGGTTTTAGCACCCTAAACAATTTACTTGCAGTCTAAACCACTCCCAAAAGTCCAAATAGACACCCATCGGGACCTCCTCGTCTCCAGGCGCCACGTTCCATATAGACCCATTGTTTTAGGGTCTATCGCTTGGCGGAACATACCTTGTCGCCAGGCACCATGTGGTGCAGGGACTCTCCTAGGGGTTCTATCGCCCGACACACCATCAATAGTGAAATTCTACTAGTTTTAGCACCCTAAACAGTTTACTTGCAGTCTAAACCACTCCCAAAAGTCCAAATAGATACCCCTCAATCAAAGTTAAACTATTGGTAGTCTACAACTCTCATATGGTTCAAGTACCTATACTTCTATGTTTCCAACTCCACTATTCAAGCTTATAATTTATCATGTGCTCTATCATTTCGTAGTAACTCAACCCAGCTTATGGAATGACTCCTAATCCAATATGTTAACATCTGGCACATCCTTTCTATTGCACTATAATGACAAGAAATCTTTCCTACAAATACCTTCCAATTAATATATTCTAATTCACTAAAGTTTCACTCACTAAGGCACCCTAACTTTCCCACCATTCAGGTTCCATCCCACTACTTCTTTCTCTATCTGTTTCCACTCCTAAAACCACCAATATAGTCTCTATATTACATACAACCACAATGTTATTTTCATCATTAACACCCATCCTATTCCTTTCATTAGTTTTGTCATAACTAAATCTCGTGCCCGTTTCCTCCAAGACCACAAGCAATATTTCATCCCAATTCCTCTCTAAAACCTCATTACCCAGCCATCCAATTTAACCCCAAAACAGTGTAGTTTCACCATTGTTGCCTGGCGGTCAATAAGATGCTTCCAGGCGGCACATTGGTACCTGGAACAATAATCCAGATTTTCTATGCCTGAGAACTCCCATAATCGAATATGCAAAAATTCCAGTATTTCACCCGTGACCTAACCATTCATAATTATTCCATTTCCTGATGCGTACCCAACCAATAACATTATATTAAACCATAAAAGCATGATTGATTCATGATTAAACTAAAAAATCAATTACTAAATCACCTTCCAAAACCTTATCAATGTTAACTTAATGGAATGTCTCTCATTCAAATCTCAAGGTTTATCCACACATATAAGCATTCATAATTTCATACATTCATGAATTCCCATCGTACATATGAACGAATCAAAGAAATCCAATCCATCACGGAATTCAAAACACGCACAAAAACACCATCACGCTTGCGTCACCTGGCGGGCTCACCCCTTTCCGCCAGGCGGTTCATCTCAAAACCCAGAATTGGGTTAACTCTCATGCATCGCCTAGCAGTACATTCAAAGTCGCCAGGCAGTTTCTAGAGATTTTCTAGAAACGTGAAAACAATGGATTGTGATCAAGCAAAGGCATCATATATACACATTTCAATACTAAAATAATCACAACATATTATTACACGAAAAGGAACTCCCTTAACCTGAAATCCTTGCTCCAATTGAAATCCTTGCTCTTCTCTCACACCTTCTTCCCTTTGCTTCTAAGAACCACCAAAATCTCCCATTCTTTGCTTTCTCCACAAACCAGACTTCTCCATTCACACACCAACACTCTCTGCACTTTTTCCAGCCTATTTTCCTCTCCTTCTCTCTTCTTCACTTCTATTTTAATTACTTAAATTTAAAAAAAACGAAAATCATTATGGTAAGGTTTATTAACCATTAGTCCTCATTAACTTGATGGTTTTCCAAACCTTCTGGTTGCTCTCTTCTCATTAATGCCAGAAGAAAATTTAGCAAAAAGAATGTTAAATTTGTGCTTAGCAAGGTTTGAACCCACAATCATTCAATACCAAGTCAATACACAACCAATTCAACCAATTCATGTTTTACGATAATTCTTAGAATTTTAGGATTACATTATCACTAATCACATTCGACATAACGTTAAAATAGTACTCATATTAAAATAATATACAATTAGCACACAAAGGACTCAAACCCAAGTCCTCTCACACAACCAAGTACTCTCAACTATTTGAGCTAGTATTTTTCCATGTCATAACAATTCACATTTAATGTCATAAAGACTCCTACCACCCGCATTTATTAAATAATTATTTATTTAATTATTTAAATTTCCCGGGTCTTACACATCACAAAAAATGTCCAAAGGTTTAAACTCATAAACTTTACATAAGAATTGCAAAATTTACAAGAAAATGGTTACCTTTTTCTTCTTCCTCTTGATTAGAGAACCTAGGGTTTCGTAGGGTTTAGGATGGAGTTTCACAAAAGAGTTCACGGTGGACAACTTGGGTTTCCAGTGAGGGTTCAAGACAAGGGATGGTAGCTAGGGTTTTTGGTGAAAGTGGATGGTTGGATTTTCGACAAGCCTTGATGAGAGTTAAAGAAGTATTGACGGGGTTCGATGTTTGTAACGTTCGAAGGTGGGTGAAGATGAGAGGAAGGTGAGGCGAAGGTAAGATGAACGCTTTGAGTGTTTAGAGAGAATGAGGGTTCAATGTTAATCATTGAAATGTGTTTAAAACACTAAAATGGATGTCTTTTTTGTAATTTGATTTTTTTTGTTTGAGAAATCAGAAAAGAGAATTTTTGTTTTAGTTTCAAACAACTTAGCAATAAGAGGGAGGGAATCAAAGGTGCAGGATGGAAAGATGAAAAAATAGTATAGTTATTAAATGACACTTGTAAATGCCATATTTTAATTCAAAAAGGTGGCAATGGTAAAATTGTTATATTATGCAATAAATTATGATAGTTTTATAGAACCGCCGTAATAAAACTACCATATTTAACATAATTTTTTGTAGTGTATATCCTATGAGAATTTAACGTTGCACATAATCATGAAATCTATATCCTATGAGAATTTAACCTTGCACAAATTTAACCTTGTAAGGTACTCATAAATGTTGTTGTATTAGTAATGCTCTGTTTAGTGTCTTAAGCATTATGTTCACTCTACTAGAAGCAAAAAACATTTGTCTTACTAGCTTCTTCAATCTGAAAAATATTGATTTCAATATTCCCTTATCCATGCCATTAATGCCACCACCAACTATGAAGGAATATCTTTAGACAAAAATAACTACAACGATGAAAAAACAAACAAAGAATCTTTTCCTTTCACTACATGATACCCAATATCATGATTATTTTGTTCTAATAACATGCCAACAACAACATCACCTTGTTAAGTAATATAAATACTACAACATACATAACAACAAATCAAATATAAATATAACACATTTGTAGTGGTAACCCAAAAATGGCAAATATCAGAGTAGAATTTGAAAAAAAAAAATTGAAAAAGAAAAATATGAGACTTGTGAATTAAGATGACACATTGCAAAAAAAAAAGATAGAGATAAGCATTAATCAAAGCATGACATAAAACAAATCAAATACATCAATAACTATAGAAAGTTTCTTAATACCATACATGTAGTAACAACCCAAACTACCTTGGGACTAACGGATTAATCATTCCAACTTTAACCATATCAACATATATTAACTTAATTACAAAAATATAAATCACAGTAGAATAAAAGCCATACATCTCTAGACAGAAATACCTACCTATTGTTATTACATCCTCCAAAATTTACAATTATATCACGTTGACATATTTTCTTTTCATACTTTAAGGTGCTTAGATAGTAAATCACAAACATGAATATTGTGATGTCAAGGAAAGGAAGTCAATCTCAATTATGCAAGTCATTAAGGTATAAACAAATATACTATAAAACCAATTTATATAGTATCTTTATATATCATTGTAGAAGGATGAGACACCCAAAACACAATTGTAGAATGTACGCAAGCCAAAAAAATAAACAAAAATTGGCAAAATTCCAATGGAACTCAAGCAGAAGGATGCATAGCACTTGCAAGTCATGCTAAAAAGCTTACTTTGAGAGAATATTCTTTGTTTTCATCTCTTACTTTCACTTAACTTCAAAAATATCCCAAGCTTTCATTTTGTTTTTTGTTATAAAAGATTTGTGTAGGAAACAATGTAAGTTTTATTATTTTCACTAATATATATATATATATATATATATATATATATATATATATATATATATTTTTGTTGTAGAAGAATTTCAAGATCTAAAAGTAATCGAAAATCAAGAAAACAAAGTCCTTGAAATGGTGTTAAAAGACCAATTGCCATGGGTCTCAACTTTGTACGTTATACCTACAATATACTATACAATGTCATTCAAAACATGAAATATAAGATCAGTTATAACAAGGAAAACAAAGTGAAACATTTTAGAAAAGGATTGAGAAGAGAAGTACAACATAGCCAGAACAAAAGTGAGAGAATAGATTACATATTAGCACGCACCTCGGACACTCAACCACAATTTTGTTACCTTCCATATGAAAAACCCTAATTTCGGGAATCACTCCTTTTTCAAGAAAATGTAGAAAAAATGGTTCTTTTCATGAGCAAATTGCTCCAATTTAATAAGTTTTTGAAAAAAAAAGAAACTAAAAGAAAGAAATGGAAAACAAAATATTACAGAGACTGGAATCGTCACCAATGGTTGGCGATTGTGGGGTTGTTCTATGTGGGAGAAGAGTGTAACAACATTGTTAGAATCACGTCACTGCCACTTCATTAGGGATGCATTCACTACATAATCTAGAGCCTGAGTTCCTGTTCTAGTTCTTTAAGTTGTTCAAGTTTGATATGGTTGTGAGAGAATAAGAAGGGTAAAGGGAGCGAGAAGATTTGCAAAGATTGAGAAAAAAAAATCGTAGTGTAGATTATGAGAGATTTATGAAGAACGGGTTGTTGTCCATCACTTACATCATGAACAGTCCTCGAGTCACACAATTTGGTCACAAGAGGCGGGAAAGGATTCAAAAACCACTGAGGACAGGTGCCAACCTTTTAGATAAAGACCAAAAGACTAAAATATCCTGCTTTTGGATATGTGTCAATATTTTAGATAGGAATAATGATATGATTTACCTTATACATCATCTTTCTATATTTATAGTAGATAATAGATTAATTAGTTACAATAAAAAGAAGGAAACATGTATATGTTTTTACCGGTAAACATGTAAACATCTATACTATTATTGTTAATATTGTTAATAAAGATAATTCATTATTTTTAGGGTTAAATATGGTTTTGGTCCTTCAAGTTTAAGTGAAATTTGGAATTAGTCCCTCTTCAAAACTTTTGACCAATTTAGTCCTTCATCTTTAAAAATGCGTGAATTTAGTCCTTTTAACCAAATTTTGTTAAATTTATCTGACGTTTCAAGCGCATTTCATGATAGTATTTGAATTGTTTACACCGTTTGACACATTTTCGCTTTAATGTTAAGTCAAATATTATCATAAAATGCGTTTAAAATGTCAAATAAACTTGACAAAATTTGGTAAGAAGGACTAAATCCACGCATCTCTAAAAATGAATGACTGAATTGATATAAAGTTTCGAAAATGGACTAATTTCAAAATTCACTAAGACTTGAGGAACCAAAAACATATTTAACCCTTATTTTTATATACAAAATATTTGTTTAATTTTATCCTTTTAATAACTATTTTTTTTTAAATTTAAATAATTATTTATAATAAAAAATTATTTTAAATTTTGATTACTTTTTAAATTTCATTAATTAATTATAATAAAAATCCATTTATTTAATAATAAAATTGCAAAACAATATTTTATAATTTACTACTTTTTATTTCAATAATTTAACATTATTTTATAATTTAATAAAAAAACATTATAATAAAAGAAAAATGAAATACATAATGTATGTATTTTGGTATAAATATAATAATATTTTAATATATATATATATATATATTTATATATATATTTAATAAATATAATTTTTATAGAATTAAATAAACCCTAACTATATTTGGGAGGGTACTTTTTTAGAAAATTTTAAAAAAATTATTAATATTACAATTTTATATTATTTTCTGGAATAAAAAAAATGTAATCTTTTAAATTCTTTACTAAAAAGACACCGAGAAAATGAACAAAAAAAAAAAAAAAAAAAAAGATTTGGTGAACACAGGGAAAGGAGAGGGAAGAAATCACTCCAAAGAGTGAAGAAGCAGTAAGATCCGTCCCTAATCCCAATTTCTGATTACAAAACCGCGTCTTCTCAAACACCCCAAGCGTGATTTGTTCGGGGCGAATGAAGTTTTAACTCCATTTTACGCTTGGCGGTTTGGGATTTTGCGATTGCGTTCGAAGAAAATCACGTTCCGCTGGAGGAGCGGTTAAAGAGAATAAGAAATGGCCGCAGTTGATGTTATCAAATCTTGCATCGATTCTATCAGACAGGTAGCACAAGCCTTCCGAAGTAGAATTCCTTCAGTTTTATGTCTGTTTCTGATTTTGCGGAATGATTCAGATTCAGTAGGGCTCTGCAATGCATATGATTTTAATTTTTCTTAATTTCGCAAAATTAAGAACCAATTGGGTGTAACTTGTATGTAGAATAAAGGAATATTGAAATGCATGTTTTAAATGTATGTAGCGTTCTTCTGGTGAAGTTTTCTTTACTTTATTAGCCAAATTAAACAGTGGGAGGGATTAGATGGATGCATCTTGGTCTATGTTAGTGCCCTTGGTACCTAGATTAAACTTGAGGAACCATTTTTAGAAGAAGAGCTAGGAACCAGGTTTAGTTTAATGCGATTTAAGAAGTTATTTTGACCTTAAGAGTTATGGTATGGGTTTGGGACCAAGGTTTTAAACTGCGTATGTGCTTTTGTTATTATCTTCGATATTGTTGGAAATTGTAGACACTATTGAGGTTTAGATTTTTTCAGATTGTACATAATACCCCTCCTTTCTTGTCTCTACACTAAGGCTCTTAATTGTTTAATAAACATTACAGATATATCCCTTGTACATTACACTGACTTTTCTTGTTTTGTTTGAAAAACATTGCATCAAGGTTGTTGTTAATGTTATAAAATTAGGGGTGCTGTGTGCAATTTTAAAAAAACTATTAGGGAGTATCAGAGTAATTCACTATTTTTTTTAAAACCCTTTTTAGTGGATCCTCCATTAGCAAGAACATTTATCCCAAAAGGCAATAGGTTGTCACAGAACTAATTCTAATATTGAGATTGGAAGAAATGATCTTGGGTATGTTCATATAGCTCCAGGGAAGAAAGCATTTAGAGTGCTTTACTGTTGTGTTTCATCCAAAATCTATATTTATTTTCTTAATTTTGTGCTTATGATGGAGTAGCTCATTGTTTTCTTCTCTTTAACATTAAGTAAAGTTATTCACTTGTAGATTTGAGGCCAATATAGTTTCTGCAAAGCATCTTATACTGCACTTGTGAATTTGAATTTATTCCTGAAAATATTACCCAATTGTACATGTTACAACTGTAACCATGTGATCCTTTTCCTTTTAGTTTTTTCATTAATATAAGTTGTGCCCTTTTTTCCAGATATCAAAGCATATTCAAGATGCTACTGTTTATCTAGATGCTGGATCTACAGAAAGTTTCCAATTTTTAGGGGCCTATCCAGTACTTCTTGAACTTGGAGCACGGGCTATTTGCAGTTTGGAAAACATGTGTGCACTTGATGTTGTAAGTACTGGTTTCATATTGGATTGTTGCCCTAGTTGTCTTTCTGTGCTTTCAGTAAACTACCAAGATTTGATTATCATCTCAATGATTGATTTAATTACTATAAAATTTAAAGATATTACTATTTTTCTGTTTTGAAAAATACTACATCAGAGGCTATGAAATGAAATCAATAATTTTTGGTGATCTGTGTTTGGATTTTCACTTAATGAATTCTTCCCTCTGGCCAAAGTTTGGAGCCCATTAATTCCTATGTTATATCGGTGAATGTAGGTAGGGCATGTATAAGCTTTAGACAAGTTTAGTGATCTGTGTTTGGATTTTCACTTAATGAATTCTTCCCTCTGGCCAATGTTTGGAGCCCATTAATTCCTATGTTATATGGTGAATGTAGGTAGGGCATGTATCAGCTTTAGACAAGTTTTAGTGTAGCTAAGTGATGAATATCTATAATTCACGCACTAATAATTACCGCTATGCGTGATGTTATGAACTGAAAATATTTTTCTATTAATAATTCTGAATTCCTTTATTTAAATATTAAGATAAAGGTTTCTCACTGAGTTGAGGCTTTCTCTTTTTCAATTTTAACACCATTCTTGCCTTTTCTCCTTGTTGTAGGGAACATGTTAATACCCATTGTTATTTGTAAATATTGTATCCTTCTTTTCATGGGTCAAGTCCTTTTCAGATGGAATGATCTGAATGTCATGTGCTTGAATAATAGGAATTGATTTTATACTGTTTTTAGTGGTTGGATTCTCACTCAGGCAAGCCTATCCAGTATTCCCTTTTATTTCCTTTCCCTTTCTTGATACTTGTTGAGGTGTCACAAAGGGTGGAGAAACTTTTGAAGTTTTTCCTCTGGTCTTGTGTAGCCAAGCAAAGTAGCAGAGGCAATTCATCATTTGAAGGTTTATTGCAAATCTCAGATTAAATGGTGGATTGAGTATTGTCTTGATAATCTACTATGCAGAAGCATGGCTTTGTCAGCTCATTTGCTATGGTGTATTTGTGTGGAGACAAATGCCTGTATGTTCAGTGGTGTCCCTGTACCCATACCATAAAACTATTACGGGTGAAATTGTATTTGTGGCCACTTGGGTGCTTATTTCACGGTTGCTTTGAGGATAATGATATACAATGAAATTGAATTGCTCTTTTGCGTGTTTAAGGCTTTGAGCTATGATTCAGAGGCAGATGAAGGGGCTGACCTGGTGGGGCCATGGTCACTTTCATTTATTTATTTTTGTTTAAATGATTCTAAAGATTATTTTGTGATCACCCCAACACACTATTTATCTAATCTGTTTCTTGTATTATATTGTTTTTATACTCAATAGTCAATATATTTGTGTTTTATTATAAAAGTATTATTTATATGTTAAATTCTTGCATATGTTATGCATGTGAAAATTTAATTTTTCTTTTAGTAGTGTTTTTTTGTTTTTGACCGCCCTTGAGACACAGTTCTTGGTCCACCTTTGGTTATCTTTTCCCCTTGAAATTCACACAAATCGTGTTTGAACATAAAAAAATTGTGTTTTTTAATGTTCACGGATAATGATGTTATAGAATTGAATAATTCTTAATCCTCCTACCTTTTATGGCAAGTATTGGATGAAAAGTAAATGTATTTAATGTTTTGGAAGTATAAATACTTACTGTAAGAGAGAGTAGAAGCATTTGTAGGAGGATATAGAATTCCCTTATAGAATTTGTTCTTTAGCCGTTCCATGATTCCATCCTTTTTCTTAGTAAATTAATAGTTGATGCTGCATGGAACCACGTGTAGATATTCTTTCATCTGCTGGCTCAGATTTCTACATGCTCCTGATTTGTTTGTATTATAATAGTCTATGACTACTTTTAGGCTGGCCACATGTATCATGATTTACTTTTATCAATGTTTCCTTGTTTAGGTGGTAGATTGGAACTCAAATTCTGATCCTGCGAGGAAACTTGTGGTTATCACATCAAGTCTACTAAGTGATGCTCACCGGTATATTTTACGTTGCCTGAGCACACATCAAGTTGTTCGTCATTGCATTATATTTACATCTATCTCAGAGGTGCTTATCTACAATTACATCTCTTTTTCCCTTTTTCTATTTCCCTCCTTGGCTCTCCTTTTATTTATACATATATTATCGTTCCATGTTTTCATACATTTAATGTTGTTGGCTAGTGTTGTCGATATCAGATAACAAAAAATATCGGTGATCCAAAAATCCTTTATAAAGTTATAATCAAAACCATAATGAGTTATGGCGGAAACATTGCGGTCAAAAGAAATATAATACCATCACATATAATTTTAATACAAAAGTAATGATATTATGTCTAAAAATTCAAATAATAATGAAATCATATCAAAACACCACAAATTTGACCCGGATGAAACATGGTGTTTTCTCATAAAGAGGTTAGTTTTATAAGTGATTTAGAAATGGATCTTGATCATCTTTATTATTATCATTATTATTACTATTTTTATTATTATTCTTTTTTATATTTGCATGGCATTTTTTTGACAGTTTTAAACAATAACATTATTCCCTTGGCCTGTACTGTAATTACTCCTTTTTTTCCTGTCTTTTGTAATAGTAAAATAAGCTACCAGTTTCTGAAGAATGAGTTATGGTTGCACCTTAATCGTTGTATTTTTCATTAGCATGCAAACCCTAGTATTACATGAGTAGTTGGCAAGTTGCTATCCCAGTGAAAGACTGATAGTATTAGTGGTGGTCTTAGGGCTTTTTTGGACAAGCCTCTCCACTAAAATTTCTAGGAGAGAAAATTAAGAAGGAACTAAATGAGTTTCTCCATAAGTTAAAATTAACTTATGCATAAGTTAAAAAATGAAAATTTAGGAAAATCGTGAGTTAACTTCTACAAATTAATTTATGCATGGGTTCGTTTTAACTTCTGAGAAAGTTTATTTAATTTTCTTCTCCTAGAAGTCCTTACGGGGAAGTTTGTGCAACAAACAAACCCTTAATTAATGTTGGTTTCCAGTATGTTAAAAAGGTAATGTTATAGTAGTAACAGAAACAGAAATTATCATCTTTTGGAAATAGTTTGGGCCATCTCTATTGTTTGGGAATAAATCAAAAAGTCAAAAGCAGATGAACTCATCATTTATCCATTAAGAATGAAATTACTTTATCCATTAATGATATTTTGGTAGTTAGTTTATAGTTATTTCGTTCCTATACCTATTTCCTTCCTTCATTGTTTCCTTTCTTTTTATCCTTTTGTTTTTGAATTTTCCATTACTAATAAAAAATGCAGACAGCACACTCAGCATTTCCTGATTCACCTCTGGGACCAGATGCATATCCTGAATATGAATCCTTACTGGTTCAAGATTATGAAGAACTAGTTAAGAAATCACGGACAAAACCGGGACAGGGAAAGCTCAATATTGAAGATGGGGGACGTTCAGAGTTTCCTTCCATTGGAGAGGATGTTCTTAATCTTGAAACTAGTCCAAGTGGAAGAGATTTTTATGAGAATAATAATTCATTAGACTACGTTGAAGAATCAGTGATGAAATTGGTTGTTTCTGTTTATCATTTTCCCATGATTTTATGTCCTATTTCACCACGAGTATTTGTTCTACCTTCAGAAGGGTTGGTAGCTGAAGCACGCTTATCAACTGGGCATGAAGATTCCATTAGTCCTGGTTTGCCTCCATTTAGTACTGGTATTCTCTCTGATGCTGATGATGTGCCTCCAGGGGCTACTCTTACAGCACACTTTCTCTACCATTTGGCTGCCAAGGTAACTAGTTATATGCATTTTTTAACTGAAATGTGTGCACACTTCTGTTGACTTTATTTCAAGATTTGTTTTTTTCTTTTTTAATTTTTTAGGATTCTTGTATTGTGTACTTCATTCATATACTTAAATGTCGGGGACAATCTTGAACATTATAATATTAATAGGTCTGTGATAGAGCTGCTCCATGCAATATTGTTCTTTTTTACTGGGGGCTCATACTTCCATTCTGAAAAAGATTACTGAAATAAAAATTTTCTCGTAAGAGTGTTACTCATTTAAACAGATCTACCTCTGAATCTTTTTCAAAAACTTGGTTTTTAACAGCACACAATATTATTGTTTGATTCATGTAGCCAATCCCATTTAAGGGTGAAAATGGACTTTTTCACCTTGACCATTAATTTTCTTGGTTATGATAGATGGACTTGAAAATGGAAATTTTCTCCCTTGGTGATATATCAAAAACTGTGGGAAAAGTTTTGACAGACATGTCAAGTCTTTATGACGTAGGCCGCCGCAAACGATCAGCAGGACTGTTACTCATTGATCGTACACTTGATCTTCTCACTCCTTGCTGCCATGGCGACTCACTTGTTGACCGCATATTTTCTTCTTTGCCCCGTAGAAATAGAACAATTTCTGGCAAAGGTTCTGGGAGCCAACTCAAACTTGGTTCTTTATACCTACAACGTGCTCCTTTAGATGTTCAGATACCACTTGCAAGGATCCTCAACGAAGAAGATTCGAAAATAGACAGTTTTCGTCTTTTAGAAAGCGTTGAGGCTTTTATGTCTGGGTGGAATTCTGGTAATTCTGATTCTCAGTTAGCTGGCTTGATTAACCTTGGCCAGAAAATTCATGACAAGCCTAGTCACACTGATGCAGAGATACTTACTGGGTCCTTTGTCTCTTCTGAAAATTTCCTTGGGATGCCACTTTTGGAAGCTATTCTAGATAGAAGAACGAAAGATGGAGCCTTACTGGTAAAGAAATGGCTACAAGAAACTCTGCGCAGGGAAAATGTTGCCGTGAATGTGAAGTCTCGTCCTGGTGTTGCTACAAAACCGGAGATACAAGCTATGATCAAAGCTTTGTCCAGGAACCAATCATCTTTGCTAAGGAACAAGGGAATTATCCAATTAGCTGCAGCCACGTTATTTGCCCTTGAAGAATCAAATTATACCCTATGGGATGCATTCAGCAGCGGAGAGAAAATTCTGAGTGTAAGTTCTGGAGAAACAAGTCAAAGTCTTGCCATTCAAATTGGTGACCTTATCAACAAGAGTGCTCTGTTGGGATCACATGTAAATAAGGGGAAAAGGGAGATCTCAAAGGGGTTACTTTCTTTGCAAGATGCTTTGCTGTTGATGATCATTGGATATATATTTGCGGGTGAGAATTTTCCAACATCTGGCGCTGACGGGCCATTTTCTTGGCAAGAGGAGCGTTTGTTAAAAGATGCTGTTGTAGATGCGCTTTTTGAAAATCCTTCAGTAGCAAATCTCAAGTTTCTAGATGGACTGAGAGAAGAGCTTGAAACTAATGTTGATAGCAAGTTAAAATCTCAGGGAACTGCTGAAGAATCTTCGGAACTAGATATTGATGATGATCAATGGGGAAAATGGGGTGATGAAGATGGTGATGATGACAATAAAAATGAACAAGTATATGGTGATGTGCAACTGAAGTTGGAGTTGCGTGATAGGGTGGACAATCTTTTCAAATTTCTTCACAAGTTATCTAATCTGAAAAGAAAGAATATACCATTGAGGGATGGATCATTGACCATGGAATCCAATTTTGATGAGGATAGAAAAGGATTGCTTTATAAGATACTAACAAGGGTGTTGGGCAAGTACGACGTGCCTGGGTTAGAATATCATTCTTCCACTGTGGGGCGCCTCTTTAAGAGTGGGTTTGGAAGATTTGGCCTTGGTCAGGTAATTATGGTTTGTTAATTTTTGTTATGCGGAGGTTGCTTTAGTAGTCCAGTTCAAATATGCTAATCATTTTTTTTAACCTTTTCTCCATTCTTCTTGTCAATACGAATACTGCAGGCCAAACCAAGCCTTGCTGATCAAAATGTCATTTTGGTGTTCATTATTGGCGGTATTAATGGGCTCGAGGTGAAATTCTTGAATACCTTTGTCTCCTCTCTCCCTCTTACTATTCCAATATGTCTGTGAATAACAATATGGGCATACTATTGCGAATTAAAGTTTGAGTAAATAATCTACACATTGACATTGTATGTATGTAAAGGTATTCTAATCTGATATTCTATTATAATTTGTTGATTTTTACAATAACTATTTAAGAGTTATAGCAACAATCAATTTTTATCAGTTGACATTGTAAAACCTTATATATTGTCAGTGCTAAAAAATTGAAGTTTTTAAAACTATTATATATATGTGTGTGTGTATATATATATATATATATATATATATATATATTTTATATATAATGTGACATTTGTTGTCTTTTTTTTTGTACATAACTCTGTTTAATTTAAAACCTGATCCTTGATTAGTATGTAGAACGGTAACCTGACTATTTTTTTACTTTTGACACTGTCAGGTGCGTGAGGCTCATGAGGCATTGGCTGAAAGTGGAAGACCTGATATTGAGTTGCTAGTTGGTGGAACAACTCTTCTCACTTCTAATGACATGCTCGATTTACTGCTAGGGAATTCTAGTTACTTTTAATTCGTTCATCTGTTAAGATATAGGAGCTAGAAATTAAATTGAATTTGGTTTTCTTATATCCTGTATGTTGTAACTTTTAACTTTGTATAGGCAGTTCTAATTGTATTTTCTTTCTTTCCAAATCAAAAACAGAGAAATTAATAAATTGAGTCAAAATTGGCTTTTAATATACAAGTCACAGTTCGAGAATTTTGATGTGTTGCCATTCAAGGAAGCATGAAATCATGATGCAGAAGGACCAGCATACTCTGTTCAATATGCTTTCAGTTTCGATTAGTTGCTTTCTTTATCTCATTGTTACACCATAAGACATGACGTGGACACGGTTTGCTACGTGGGTTGATTCAGTAACATAGCTGAATAGAAAGGAGTACAAGTTATGTGTATGAACTTTTAGATTGAGTAATCTACCCAAAATTCATATTTATAAAATAGGGTTAAATATGTTTTTGGTTCCTCATATTTCAATAAATTTTAAAATTAGTCTCTCTTCGAAATTTTATACTAATTTAGTCTTTTATCTTTAGAAATGTGTGGATTTAGTCCTTTTCATCAAATTTTGTTAAGTTTATTTAACATTTTAAATGCATTTTATCATAATATTTGAGTTAACATTGAAGTTAAAATTTTTCAAACGGTGTAAATAATTCAAATACTATTATGAAATGTCCTTGAAACATTAGATAAATTTAACAAAAATTGGTTAAAATGACTAAATTTACACATTTTGAAAAATGAAGGATTAAATTGGTCAAAAATTTTGAAAAGGGACTAATTTCAAATTTTATTGAAACTTGAGGGAGGAAAAACATATTTAACCCTATAAAATATCATCAGTTTCTTCTGCTATTTTAAACTAAGAAATGTCTCGTGTAATTTCTAAACTAAATACTCATGTGTTTGTACCAATTTAGATTCTCTGGGAGTTCTTTTCTATGATTTCTCTATTGTACTTTTCCATATGAGTACTGATTTTGATTTTTTAAAACATATTAGAAATAAATTATCCACATCAATATACTTTTAATGTTTATTAGTAGAAAATAATACCAATAAACGGTAGAGAACAACACCAATAAATTGAGTAGATAATCTAGACTCGTATTCATATTTATCGGATTAATGTGCAGGTAGATCGAAAGGGATATTCAATTATCTGTGTATAGAAAAAAAGAAGGAATGAGTGAAAAACTATTAATTATTTGTGTATAGAGAAAAGGAAGGAATAAATGAAAAATTATCCTACTGAAATGAGGCAAATACACTGAACCAGATAATTTGTTCCAACACCCTATGTTTTATTTATTGCCTTTCTTTGTAGTGCCTTGCACAGAGAATCTTCAGAGTGCAATCATATACAAATATTCTATTCATTTAGGGGGGGAGTGTTTCTTCTTGTTCAAATTGAGTATAGTTTTTTTATAAAAATTGACCAAATCCATGTGGATACTACAATCAAACCAATATACTTGGTGTGATTACTCTAATCCAAAGGGTCATAAAAAACAAAAAATAAAAATAGGAAAACACACAAAAGAAATGCTCTAAACTATTAAAAATATGGATAATTTGACACTTAACACACATACTCCTCAACTTCACAAATTTAATTATTCATTTAAAGGATAACTCCAAACCTCTTGCAACAAAATACCTATTTTAATATGCAACTTTTCCATTAAACTAAAAATATTACAATAATTGTTCAACACTTTAAACCATCCATGAAAGTATACTCATTATCTATAATGGTACACACATAAATATGAACATCAATTTCTAATTTCATTAAGAAAGATAATTTTCCTTATTTAGAAATTGAGTTATTCCAATTGTATCAACTTTAAGTAGAAAGCTCAAACCTGTTCATAGAAAACTTTGATCACCAAATTAAAAGGTATTATTAAAACCTTGAACCAGTGAAGATTCATCATTGAAACACACATGCAAACTCATATCCCTAGATGTGCAAACTATACACAAGTAAACAACCTAAGCAAAAAAGCTAAATAAAAACTTATTGTAAACAAAAATTTGATCAATCGTTTTGCTTCACTTTTCTAGTTTCACTATGGTGGACTCAAAATCATGTAAAGAATGAACGACTAGATTAGAAATCTAGAAAGAATGTAGAGGAAAATTATTCGTTAAAACAAAGGTCTAATACCCTATTGTTTTTGGTTACCCACCCAAATACAACAAAACTCAAGGCTTACAACATGAAGAATATACGTCTGATAAACGTTAAACAGGTCACGAGTGCATGTGCTTTGTTTGATAAATGATAAAGCACATTGCAATTTTTGCTACATCTAATGTAACACCATGGATTGATATTACTAGATAAAGCATATATCATATAATTTCTTTTGGAATTAGAATAATATATAAAGTTTCCAAGCACAAGAAAATTTAAAACTTATATCGCTACAGTTCAATTACACGGCTCCATCTTTATTACAAGTTCATAGTAGGGAAAAACATCATAAAAACTTATTACAAAATGCCTGAAAACAAAACATAGAGAAAAATTGTAATATCCCGTCCGGATATTACAAGTTTTTAATAAAATAAAATAGAAATAATAAATAAACGTCATTTATTGAAATATCATTCTCCAAAACGCGGGAAAATTAACATTTATTACATCAGAAATTATTCCAAAATCCATAATTATAACCTCTAAAAAAATATAAAAGTCGGTCACATAAGTGTTTACAAATTTATTCAAAAACCATAAAACATAAAAACTCTGGTAAGTCTTTTCTCCTGGTCTATCCCCGCTCCATCTCTAGACCTCACCAGATCTACTTGCAACATCATTTGCTCTCGCATACCGCATACGCAATCATTGCCAAACACAAGCAGATAGGGTGAGCTAACAGTTAAACCAACATATATATAAAACATATATATATATATATATATATATATATATATATATATATATACACACACACCAAAGGAATTCCCTCCTTTGATTCCATACCACATGGCCACCATCATGTTACTCGTGATCTACATCTTTAGACGAATACCTCAAGATGTCATGATGCCTCACCTACAAGCCACAACTTGTAGAACACGTGCGAGAAACCAACTACGGACTATACTCTGTAATGCCAGGTGGAGTTCCCAATACGAACATAGTTCATAACGTTCCAAGACTACCAAACTTGTCAGCCACATACTCAAAAGGGCAATCTATATAGACCCATTTGTACGAGCCATAACTCGCACACTCACACTGGCAACACTCACCAACCTGGGTCATCAGTGACGGATCTTGCCCAATAATATTGGGGGAGCCAAAAACTGTACTCAATTTATATTTTTAATTATTATCACTATACAATAAAAATTAATACATAATTTAATATAATCGTAACTACAAAACAAATCACACATATCTAAAGTATTACTTTTTCAGATTTTTAAACTCATCAATAATTAAATAAAAACTAAAAATTTCAGCTATTTCTTTTAATATAAATATGAAAACCTTTCTAAATAATTAATAGGAAATTTCTCATGTAACTCGTTGAACTTTAAGAAAAGAATCTTCTAATTGAACAATATGATTATTAGTATTATGTTTCAGAATATGTAAAAAATTGAATTAGTCTTGTTTTCATCTTCACATGTAGCTTTCCTTTTATCACTTTAAAATAATGAATCTATTATCTTATTCTTCATTAATATTTATCACAACCTAATAAAAGATTGAGAGTTCCTAAAAATGATTAAAATCAAAAAATAATTTATTACAATCTAATAAAAAAATGAGAATTCCTAAAAAAATCTATGATAATAAAGTCATAAGTCAAAATCGGTTATGAAAAAACACATCATACATTATTTTTACTTCTATATTCATAAAAAATAAATATAAGACTCATGAGATAAAAGATAATGCTAACTATTAAACAAATATTTCAGGATAAAGTAAGACATGAGAATTTCCTTTTTTTCTTTAATAGTAAAAGAGAAAAAATGAAATTAAAAGAAAAAAATAATAAGTTTGTATCTAACTTCTTTTTTAAAAGCGAAAAAAAAACATGTGAGAATAAGAGATAAATCTAATATGTAAAAAAACTCAAAAAGATAATAAAAAAGAAGTATCTTAATAAATATTTTTAATTTTTATTATATTTGATTTTATGTTTTATCATTTATTATTATTAAATGTTATACTTTATAAAAAATTAAAAAAATACCTAATTTAAAAATCATATTTTTTTAATATAAACTACATATAATTTAAATTTTTTAAAAAACATTAAAATTTTCTAAATTACATATAATATAAAAAAATTAAAAAAATTTGGGAGGGGGGGCCATGGCCCCCTCCCTGCTCCTTAAAACATCCGCCACTACGGGTCATAACTCAAGAGTTCCTTGTGTTCATCCGTCATCCCGAGCCACAACTCAAGAGATGTCATTCCGAGCCACAACTTAAGGAATGCCACATGCTTAACCCCTATCCCGAGCCACAACTCAAGGGATACGTTCTAAGCCACAACTCAAGGAACATCAGCAAGTCGACCTTCGAGATATCACCAAAGCGTTGTAGACCACGCATATCCACAACAACCAAAACACAACTTCTACCTCTACACTATCACCTGGCATTGCTCTTAAGTCACCAGGCGAAACGCGCTTCCAAATCGCCTGGCCTGGGGACATGTGCCGCCAGGCACTAAACAGCTTTGTTACCACTGTTTATGCATGTATCGCTTGGTGGAACAACCCTCACCGCCAGACGCCACATGTCCTTGTTGCCCTCTGGACTTACGGCTATCGCCTAACGGTCCAATACCGCCACTAGGCGCTTCCCTAGTACTTGCGCAATACAAGTTTTGCTTCAGGTCCAGGAACAATTAATCACACACCACTCTCACCTTGCCACTTTATCTAGAGTACCATAAACCTAGTTAATTATTGTCCCCAATGATTCCAGTTGTCATAACTCCTCTCATGTACATTCATTCCCTAATTGTGGTCACATAGGCAACCCTAGGTATTCACACTTATCACTTCGTTATTTATTGATGCATCTGCACTTGACACTCAAGTTCCTAATTGTATGATGCCTTCCAGTCTAGTGGAACTCTAAATTGATGACATCCCTACGACAATGTTGTGATTATCACGATTCTTCCAAATCCCAATTAACCCCAAGTTAATTCATACTACTAATTCATAAATAAACCATCCTAGGCCTATGTCCAATGACCCATAATTTGTTTCATAAATAATTCTACTTCCTTAGAGACCCAAACTCACGATAGTACAACCCCTCCACTCTTCCACTTAATGCTTCTCAATCATATGCTTATGGTTAATAATATTATTTTAGACTCCCAATCATAGAATTTTATTACCTCTGTCTGCACATTTTGATTCAAAAAACTTGAGATTCCCAAATATTCCAACCCTAACATTCATGTACACAAAATTTCATCCAATTGAATCTCTTTACAACATAATTTCAACAACTAGTCCTTCTAATCAATCCATTTTCATGTAAGGATCCATTTTCCCCAACCAAACTAGCCCAAAACACGTAAAACCCCAAATTCAAGCCAATTTTAACTCGCGTCGTCTGGCGGGTGTTCATCACCGCCGGGCAATTCATACAAAAACTCAAGAACTGGGTTGAAACACGTGCGTTGCCTGGCGGCCCGTTCATGCTGCCAGGCAGTTCGTCTCTGAAACCTAGAATTTACATAGATAAGGTATGTATCGCTTGACGATTTTGAAGGCCTGTCAAGCAGCTTTGAAGGCCTGCTAGACAATTTCTGGAAAAAAATCCAGAAACATGAAATTTCATATATTAAGTGACACTAAAACATTCAAGTATACATACAATGATACACAAGAGCAATACAATCAAATAAACGCAGGGTCCAACTCTTCTAACCTAGATTCCTTCCTTGCTTTAAAATTGATGAGTATAGAGTTCTTCCTTAATCAACAATGACAACCCATTTTTCTCCTTTCACAAACCACACTCACTCGCTCTCTGAACGCATAGGGTTTCTCTGCCCTTCCACATTCATGCCAAAAAGAATTTTGACAAAAAGAAAGTTTAATTTGAATCTACCAAGGTTCAAACCCATCACCATGCCAATGTCAAATCAATGCACAATCATTCAGCCAAATTCATATTTCGTGATAATTTCTATAATTCCAGGATTATATTATCACTCATCATGATCAAGCATATTATTAAAATAATAATCAATTAAATAACATACATAAGACTTGAACCCAAGTCCTCTCACATAATCAAGTACTCTCAACCATTTGAGTTGTGTAAGACCCGTGGAATTTAATTAATTAAATAAATAGTTCATTAATAAATGCGGGTAGTGGGAGTGACATTCATTATTAAATTCTAACTTGTATGACGTGGAAAAGTACTAGCTCAAGTGGTTGAGAGTATTTTATTGTGTGAGAGGACTTGGGTTCAAGTCTTATATATGCCAATTGTATGTTATTTATTCGTTATTATTTTAAATATATGATTATCATGTTGTGGGATAATATAATCATTGAATTCTATTAGTCATCATGAAATATGTATTGGTTGAATGGTTGAGCATTAATTTGGCATTGGCATGATTGTGGGTTTAAACCTTGGAAAACCCAAATTAAACTTTATTTTTGCTAAACTTAGTTTTGGCTTGAATATGAAAGGGTAGAGAAAACCCTAGTCGAATGGGCAGCCAAGGGAGGCTGGAAAAGCAGCCCATAAGTGACCATGAATGGTAATTACATTCCCTTTAATGTTAATTTCGTTTTTAGGGTAATTAAGAGTAATTAACACACAATTGAGTGATTTTTAAGAGAGAAGGAGAAAGTTTAGTGTTTGATTTCGTTCTTCACATTTGAGAGAGTAAGTTCAGAGTGAGTTGGTGTTGTGAGAGGGAGAATAGGAGCTAATTGGAGGGAGAACTAAGAAGAATTTTGTTGAGCAAAGAAGAACCTTGGAATTCTCAAGCTTTTAGCAAGGAAATTAGGTTAGGGGAGCTGAACTCGTTTCCTTACACGTATAATTTATTTTGTATGAAAAGCATGTTAATTGGATGTATAAATACTGTTGCATTTTATGAATTTCGGGTTTCTGGAAGTTTTCCAGAAACTGCCTGGTAGGTGATGAATTTCCGCTAGGCGACTCATCAACGTTATGCTAATTCTGGGTTCCAGAGACGGAACCGCCTGGCGGCACTAATTGGCTCGCCAGGCGACGCTTGTGTCCAACCCAATTTTAGGTTCTCCCTGATGAAGGGCCAGGCGGTAGTGATTGAAATGCCAGGCGACGCGAGCATCTTGGCTCGATTTTGGGTATTTTAGTGTTCTGGGAGGATTTTGATCAGAAGAAAATAATGTTCTAATGGTTGTGAATAATTCGACATCATACATTTCTTAAATTCGTGGAGATTGGGGTTTAATTGAGTTGAACGTGGTATGAATGTGAGTTTTAGGGTTGATGATTGGAGTTTTGATGAATTGGATATAATTGTTGTGTTTACACTAGAATTGTGTTAGATGTAATTAAATTTGATTATTGGTAAGCCTATTATTATGTTCACGAGATGAATGACGAAAATAGGCATAGAAACGCATTGAAGAACTGTTTAGGAGGGGTTGTGCAGGGTTGGAAATTTTGGATTTTTTCCAGAATAGAATGCACCGCCTGGCGGCAAGGATTGAGCCACCCGGCGCCATCGTAGAATGAGTGACCTGTGTTATGGTTTGGTGCATTGGTAATCTAGGGACAATTGGGAGTAATGGAAAAGGAAATATATACAAGGGAAGATATCTATGGATATGTTATTAGGATGTTAAGTAATAAAAAGAAGAGAGAAAGGGAGGGAGATGAATTATTAAGTGGTGGTAAAGGAATTGAGTAATGTTAATACAACAGTGTTTACAATTTACACCGGGACAACTGAGTTGAGGTATAAGGCAAGTTTTGAATGAAAATGTTTCCATTGAATTGGTTAATGGGTATCTAGTAAATGATATAAGCTTGAGTGTGATGAATCATTTATGATAGTTGGTTGGAAATTGCAGTCTTATAGAAGAAAAGTTTGGGATGCATGTAATAGGATTGATTGGGGCATGTTGGAATTACTGTCACATGATCTGAGGCTAGTTTAGCATGGGAGCTAATGGATTGGTAAACTTAAGATTAAGTGCAGTAAAGTGTTTTAATAATAATATGATATGAAGCGAGTACTTTTGACATAATAATTAGAATGGACGCAAAGCATAGTGGGCACTATTATGGAGTTAGGATATGACCAATGGACTTGGTGGAGTGACTAACTGAGTAAGGATGTGAATAGATGGTGCCTGAATACGGACCAAATACCAGTACAGTGCAGGTACTGATACAACACCTGGTGGTAGGGTTAGACCGCCAGGCGATAATGACCAATTCAGAGAGGACTGGAATGAGTGGCGCCTGACGGTAAAAGGTGTTCCGCCAGGCGACACCTGCACGAACAGAGGCATCAGAGGTGTGAGGCGCCTGGCGGTACGCGTCCCCCGCCAGACGGTCTGGAGGCTTGATGCGCCTGGCGCCTAGAATGCTGCGTCAGGCGATACCGTGATGCAATTAAGGGTTGCTTGTTTTGGAGTGTGTGATCTACAAAGCTTAGTGGTGCTTTCAACATGGGTTTGCTAGTGTTTCTTGAGTTGAGCTTAGAACGTATCACTTGAGTTGAGCTCGAGATAAGGGTTAAACACGTGACATTCCTCGAGTTGAGCTCGGAATGGCATCCCTCGAGTTGAGCTCGGGATGGCAGATGAACACGAGAAACCCTTGAGTTGAGATCGGGTTGGCGAGTGTTGTCGGTATGAGTGTGCTGGTTGTGGCCAGTACGGATGGGTTCAACTAGATTTCCCTCCTCAATAATTAGTTGACGAATTTGGTAGTCTTAGGACGTTACGACCTATGTTCATATTTGGGAACTCCACCTGGCGTTACGGTGTATGATCCGTAGCATGGTTTTCCACACGTGCTCTATTGGTTGTGATCGATAGGTATGGCAGCAAGACACCTTGATGGACTCACTAGAAGATGTAGAACACAAATAACATGGTTGTGGCCATGTGAGAGGGAATCAAAGGAGGGAATCCCTATGTGTGATTGTATGATATATATATATATATATATATATATATATATATATATATATATATGTTTTATATATATATATATATATGTTGATTTTGTTAAGCTCACCCTATCTGCTTGTGTTTGACGATGATTTGTGCACGGTATACGTGAGCAGATGATGTTGTTGTAGGTGGATCAAAGGAGACTTAGCAACGGAGCGGGGAATAACTTAGGATATTTTATCATGGACTTATGATTATGAATTTTTAAATCAGTTGTAAAACTTTGATGTTACTAGACCTTAATTTTGTATAATGGATGAACACTCATTTTGGATTTTCAGTTATGGATATAGTTAAATAAAGTTTTAAATTTCTCACGTTTTTAGGAAATGGATTTAATATTAATGAGATTTAATTTGTTATTTTTGTTTTATTATTTAAATCCATAGACGGGATGTTACAAGTTGTGCATGACATTAATGATAACCATTGATGTTTTCTCAAAATGTTGATTAAGGATTATATTGAGATTATGTTGTTATCTTATGAAAACATATGTATATGGTTGCTCTCATGTTTGTATGTTGATAATGTCATTGTTTTTACTACGATTAATGATTGTGGCAGAGTGTATGACTACTTTTGGAAACCAAAAATTGAACCGTGTGAGATTTCGTGCTTCAAAGTTTATAATTACTGAGTGATACCACTTTTGACTTACAATTAAATTTTCTTGAGTTTCATTGCTAAGTGTTCTTCATTTGCATGTCTACATAAGAAGAAGACAATTTTCTTTTCTTCTTTGCACCATAGTTTGACTGAAAAAGCTAACCTTGTTTTTCAATAATAAAATCTTTGTGCAACCCTTTTGAGCATTAAAAAAATATTTCCTTCATCTTTGAACCTTTAAGCCTTATCGAAAACAATTGACCGCCTCACCTTAAGTTGAGAGAGCAAACATTTCATGGGCATTAGTGCGATTCAAATTTGGGGAAGTTATCAAAAGAACATAGCAAAGGGAAGCATGAGGTGAGTTGGTTGTGGTTCATGTGGTGAAGTCTTGTAAATATTTCATATATATAAGAGAAAAAGAAAAAAAATGAAATAATGTGGTTGCAAGATGGTGTTTGATTTTAGTATGGTTTTCAAATAAAAGAGAGTAGAATGTTAAGATTGTTATTTGATGTAATTTCTCTCTTTGCTCACTCTTGCTACCTTGAAAAATCGAGTCCCTTCCTAGCCTAGTCATAATCCAACCAATAAAGTCCTCATGGTGTTTACATGTTGGTGAAAATTCTTGGCTCACTTGAAACAAAAAGAAAAGTCAAACTGTTTGGAATTAGTAGTAAAAGAGAGGATAACACACACCCTCATACACTAGTGTGCTTAAGTTAAGCACATATTCTAGTGAGGATTAGTACCTTTGGTTGATTAATGAAAACATTTTTTCCATGGTTGTTAGTCCCTTATAAAGTATATACATGCATTCTTGTGATATTAGCATTGTGAGTACCATAGCTAAGGGTTTGCACGATAAGACTTACTCTATTTAGAATGGTTTAAAAGAAGAGCATGTCTAAATGATATCTAAAATGATTGTGTGAACTTGTTTCTTAGTAGTTTGACTACTACTGATTAAATGTCTCTTTGAGACCAAGTTATCTTTTACCTGAGGACAAGCAAGATTTTAAGTTTGGGGGATTTGATAATGTTAATTTTTACTTTTTATGTTAGTCATTTTCCATTAATAAGATAAAATTTTCTTTAACTTTTATCTTTTCTAGTACTCAACTTTATATTGTTTTTTAGATTTCTTATGTTTTAGTTATTTTAAGCAAGTTATACATCTAACCCTCATTTATATGTGTGTAATAAATGAATACAAAGAAATTTGGTGCATAAAAACAAGCTGGAATCCGAGGAAGTATGAATCGACGACTAACTAATGAATTGAAAGAAAAATACCCACTATGGACACCATAGGACCCACGCCTAGTGCCACTGAAACAGAGAGCACACCCAACTTTAGGGGTGCATGGCATTGGGCGGCACATACTTATGAACAAGTGGCACTGTGCGGCACATGGCTTACGTTGGGTGCCACTTTGATAAAGGCATCCCCTCTTGATTTGATCGATTGAGCCCAATGATTGAAGGAGTGTGCAAGGTGGTGGCAACGGTGATGTGTCAAAATTAGGGTATTTATTCATGTTTCTGTGAGGGTTTGAGGACTTTTCTAACCTTGGGTGGCTAGGGACTACAAAATGGAGGTTTTCCAAAGGAGATTTGCAAATGGGAAGCATGATTTTAGAGCTTGAAGGAGGTGTTTAGGCACCTTGGAAGAAGGTTTTCATCTCCTTTGGGTTCTCTTTTCTTCCCTTGTTCTTCTATTTTGTAAGTTCTTCTTAATGGAGAACTAAACCTAATTGTTGAAATTTGATGTAGTTAGCTGACCTCATGTATTTGTGTTGTTAATGCATACACTTTTCCATTTAATTGTCAGTATTCTTGCTTCAATGCTTAATGCTTGTTATGGCTTGATAACTCATGGATTGATTATTGGTTCATAGGGTACTAGGAAACATCTTATGTAATTTAGAATTTGAACAAATTACCTAATGAAGCTTGTATCAAGGGATATAACATGATTCATTAGTAATCTTAGACTCTTGGTCTTAAGGCATGTTTGTCTGTTAAGGATTCAAGGGATTGAAACTTAATAAGAAAACATAGGCTTAAAAATTCTAGGGGATTAGGATTTGATTAAATTTGTGAGTTGATTTTAACATGAAATTGGAATTGAGTTGATTGAATAAGCATGGGATTGAAGTTCTTGAAATCTAATCTTGGCAATGTATATATCTATCATTTTTATCATATCTATCATAAAGATCTTCCTGAAGCCCAACAATGTGAAGCAAATCACCTTAAGAAAAATGCTCTCAAAGGTCTTCTAGATAACAATAGCTTGATCAAAGGTGATGCTCTAAGCAATGGAGGGAGACAAAGAGTGAATGAGCCTGGATATGATCAGTGTGTTGCAACATTCCCAAGAAGGATACAAAAAATTAGAAGGAGAAGGAATGGTATAAAACCCAACAGAAAACACATCTTGCTTTTAAAAATCAAAGCCATTCAAAAGAAACGAGACAATGAATTGTAATTACTTCTAGTAAAGACAGGCATGACATAAATAAATAAGGCTAGGTCCTTCATTGAGATGAATATAAAAAGGATTGGATGGATTGAGGCTAGGATCTGGAGAAATAATTTGTGGACGAGTGGTATTGGGATATGTGTTTGCCATGATGAAAAACAAAAGGGACAGAGCTTCGAAAGGAGCTTTGATACCACAAAAGGGAGTATACTTATAGAGAGAAAAGCAAAGAAGAAACATTGTATTTGTGGTGTGTCATTACTGCATTAATAAAAGTGATTGATATATATATATATATATATATATACACATGTAAAAGGATGACCTAATGAGATAAGGATAAAGAGAAAGCACTATAAATTTGTCCTATATACAACTCACTACATGTTGGTCCAACATTTTGATATGCCTTTTTATTTTACATGTTTGACTTGGCCGATTTGTACTAATTTTGAGTTTTTTCCTCCATTAAGCGTACAGAATTGAGTTAGGAGTAACTTAATGAAAGAATGCTTGAATGAGATCAACTAAAAATGGTTGGGAGTTGAAAAAAATACTTGATTATACTTGATAATGTTTATCTACCTAATAAAACTCGACTGATTATGCAAGAACTAAACATGGTCTATATCTCTTTGCTTAGACTAGAACTAATTATTTAAGTAAAGAAGTTAGAATAGTTAAATCTGAGCTTGCAAAAATATTTGAAATATTATCTTATACTTTTTTAATGTATTGTTTGACTTTACATACTCATGTGATACAATCTAAAAAATATAAAATTTAAAAACACCATTCAACCCTTTCTTCTTGCTTTATCACATTATAAAAAAAATAAAAAAACTCGAAAATAAAGTTTGAATAATTGAATTTATTTATTTATAAGCTAGGCTTTTTAATTATAATTAAAATATTACTATTACATTAATATTGGGTGCCATAGA
>Ga0214543_1001934_pt1 | contig 40709 bp, 22 predicted proteins | sample CNSS2metaG_FD_160094 | JGI IMG/M metagenome (GOLD analysis project Ga0214543, IMG submission 160094) | Root nodule microbial communities from cowpea collected in UCLA plant growth center, Los Angeles, California, USA - CNSS2 | ecosystem: Host-associated > Plants > Roots > Nodule | place: USA...
CAAATAAGTAAACAATGTGCATATCGAGGCCGCCAAGTATCCAGCCTAGGCCGAGTTAGCCTAACTTGTACCGGTTTTAACCTAAACTAAACGTCTAAAGGGACAACCTGCACCTCATATCACCAACATAAGCCATCAAGGCAAGTAGTCGGTCTAGACCGACTACTCGAGCATATCTGGTAAGGTTACAGCCTAAGCCGACCACTTCAATACACTCAGTATGATGAAACCCCCGCATTCAATAAATCTTAAGGGCCTAGGCTTGGGCCCTGGCCCACTCGCAAGCCCCACCTAGAGCCCAAGTCAAGGCCCATCCCATGAAATGGTCAAACGTCATTAATGCTCTATAAATACGTGTGGACCCCATCATTTAAAGGTACGCATTCATTAATCACTGATTTGACTTTAGGAGAACTTGGACTTACTTGAGCTTCGGAGATTCTTCTGCAGGTAACCCCTCCTAGGTTCAAGTTAACATGTATCGACCGGGAAGAGGCCAACTGAGGAGATAGCGGTCTACATGGTAAGGTGACGCTTGTGCCTAATCCATCTTACTTGTTCTTCTGCAGGAACACCTACCATCAATTACAAGTAGTTAGTTGAATAATTAACAATACTTCATAAACTATCACATTCAGTAACACCTACTCATCAATGTAGGATGCAAAGTAGATATCTCTTTTTAATTCAACCATCCATGTTTGCAAATAAGTTTTCTTGTGTTCACGTGTGTTTCTAGAAGCTTGAATGGTCTAAAGTTCAATAAATCAATATGTGGAAGCCCGACCTTGGTCCAAAATGATTGTCAATGTAACTATAACAAGACAATTAGGTACAAACTAAAAAGTAGCAATTCCAAGATTTAAATATGGAATACAATGAAAAATATTACATGCACCATAATTGTATGATTGAAATATTCAACATCCTATCTCTCGCAATGATCCCTATAAGTACAAAAAGATGTAATTAGCCAAGAAGGGACGGGTGAATTGGTGTTTTTGAAAACTTTGGTTCCTTTTAAACTTGTAAAAACACCTTTACTTGAATCAAAACAACCAAAAAGTCAGTATGCAATTACTCTTGAATAATGCACTTTTAATCGATTTAAAGCAGAGTTAATAGATTGATTTCATTAAACAAAGACCTAACTAGACAAATCAATATATTTCAATAGATTAAAATTTAGAAAGAGGGATTGAAATATTAAGAAATTCTGCAGAAACATGAATTTGATGATTAACTCAGAAACAATATTAACAACCTATCAAGATTATTCTAATTAGCCATACACACAAAGATACAACCTCAGATTATGTCAAATCACTCAAGAACCATACAAAGATTATTAAAACCAGATTTCTTGAAAATTTATATAAAAAACAAAGCAAAGTGAGAGAGATTCAAACACAAGCACACAAATTTTTATATTTGTTCACTCGAAACTATGTTACATCCAGATAGAAGGCAATCTGAGCTTGACTTGACCTATTTCAAAAGATTTACATAATCCACAAGATTAAATTTTCAAAATATACAAAAACAAATGCCAAGTTTGTTAAATCCAATAAGAGTCTCAACAAGCACAACAAGATCTCACTTGCAAACCTGGAAATTTACTAGGCATAACCCAAAAACTTGGGAAAGATCAAACCTGGATGATGGCTTTCCCTAGCCAACAAAACATCTTTCTCCAAGTCTCAAAACTAATCAAAAATTCTCTAAGAAATTCAAAGATTCTTCACGAACAGGTGCATAATTGTGTATCCCAAAAGAGAGAATTTTCCAAAAGTTTAGAGTGATTTCACGCTCAAAATAGTAACTATTTTTGCTCTCTTCACAAAACCAGTTTATATAGACTACTAGTAAGTATATTCAACAAGTGAAATTTGTCGATTGAAAATTAATTCAACTGATTGAATATGTAACTTACAAAACTATAGTAGCTAGCCATTTGATTTGTTATATTAGACTATGTTCCTTTTCTCAATTCATGTGGGAAATTTAAGAAATATGAAACTTGAACAAACATTATGTTTTAGCAATGCAAACATGTCTTAGTATAACTATATGGTAAAGTTATTAGACCATGTTCATTTTCTCGATTCATGTGGAAAATTTAAGAAATATAATCCAATATTTTATCCTAATTAATCATATAGATATAAGAAATTGTGGGTAAAAGTTCATCACATCACATGCAATTAATTACAATTAATGTTTATTTTGTGATTATAAATATCACTCAACTGGAGATATTGTGACTATTCTCTAATTTATTAAAATTATATCACCACTCAAATATTTAAAATAAATACTTGCATCAACATTATTTATAAATAAAAATAAATAATAATATTCTTAAATTAAATGTGCAACATATACAATTTTTATTAACCCCTACAATGTAGTCAAGTAACAGGTAAAAGTTTTTCCAATTTAATTTAGAAGAGATTGCTATAACGAATCAAACCCACGCCTCAATCGAGAAACAATAAAATCATGTTAAAAATTCGTTTTTAGTACATATGAAACAAAATTCTACACTCTTCATTATTTAAAAAATAAATAAAATTAAAATGTGCATTTTGATTCATTTTTAATCTCGAAATAATCCACACACCCATTGTCCGAAAAATAAAATGGTCATTACCATCAGCGAGCGACAACATTCTGTACTACATGAGTATACAAAATAGATCTTGAATTCCTGAGAGCGATTTTAGCCTAGCTCGAAGGGTCGTGGTATTGATGATCCAAGACCTTTTGTACCCATAAGAGCAACACACAATAATGGGTTAGCACCACCTCATCAATATTAATACCAACGTAGACAAATGTCAGATCTGACATCAAACGCAAAGCAAATCACAAATAAATAATCCAAAAAGGATAATCAAAAGACAAAATATACCATATGAAAACATAAACATAAAAAGGAAATAAGGACTATTTCTAGCCATTGTCACAATTATTGAAATCCTTTAATATGCTTTTCAATTTCAAATCTTCACTCTTATAAACTTTGATTGTATAATATACCATAGAAGATAGCAGATTTAATGATGCAAAGCACATAACACATGTGGAATGTGGAATTTATAGAGCTCTCTATCCATCGAAGTGTAATTACAATAATAAATTGTTGCAAGTTTTATGGGATTTCTGCATCAAAATTTATGCAAAAGTTCTAAAAACTAATTCACGAATAGACCATATTAATGAAAATAATTGATTCAATATAAATAGCTCATATTATCCCATATATTTGTCAAATTGCCAATATTATTTTGGGACATTTTTAAATGAAATTCTTTTGGAGGTCTTTAAGTGTTACAAATTATAATATTTTATTCAATGTACTTAATTCATTCATTCACTGTGTTATTACTTTTATGAAATAATTTTCTTATTTAAAATTAATAAATATATAAAAAAATATATTAAAATATTATAATATATATATATATATATATATATATATATATATATATATATATTCAACAACAAATTTAAAAACTATAATGATAATTAAAACGTTAAAAGACAAATTATGATTATTATTCAAATATTTTATAAAGAAAAAAATTTGAATCACAATATTAATTTTAAAAAACTTAATAATTTGTTCATCATAAAAATATTAAATGTATTATATTAATATATATAAATATATATAATAATATAAATATTATATTTTTTTATGTATATATATATATATATATATATATATATATATATATATATATATATATATAAAAGTATCGTAACTCCTAATTTAACGTATGTTCCAAATAAAGTCATGATAGACATCACTATGAACGTTGACATCTCTGTTATGTTGACACTCCAAAGTCCATCAATCATTTGTCATCACATGAAATTTATTAAAAAAATAAAATAAAATAAAAGAATACAAAACACATGGGGGACCACACTAAACCCCATGATAAAAATTACATTTCACAAAACATACGCAAACTATGTCTATTATGAAAAAAATGTAAATAAATATATGGAGGTAAAACATTAAACCACTTATATTATTCTCCATGAATCAAAGCTAAATTAGCTAACTTAAAGTCCATCAATCATTTGTCATCACATGAAATTTATTAAAAAAATAAAATAAAATAAAAGAATATAAAACACATGGGGGACCACACTAAACCCCATGATAAAAATTACACTTCACAAAACATACGCAAACTATGTCTATTATGAAAAAAATGTAAATAAATATATGGAGGTAAAGCGTTAAACCACTTATATTATTCTCCATGAATCAAAGCTAAATTAGCTAACTTATCAACACATTGATTTCCTTCATGAAAAACATGAGAAACATTGAACTGCATATGCTTACAAAAATGCAAACATCGATATCATTTCCTTGTAGGGTTAAATATGTTTTTCGTCACTTAACTTTCAATGAAAATAGCAATCAGTCCCTCTTCAAAACTTTAGACCAATTTAGTCTCTCATCTTTAGAAATGCGTGTGATCATCAACAATAATAAAAAAATTATCTATGTCCATACACAAAATAAAACAGGGTTGTCAAATATCTATATGAATCATATAAAAAATGACTAGGATGATAATAACAAAAAGGAAAGGAAAGGTGTTGCCCTTGGTACACAATGATCTTGATTTGGCTTGAAGCTTCTTGTTTTTCATGATGTCCATCTAAACAAAGGTACAAAGGCTGCATAAGGTGTGTGCCAGAGTATTTTATTAGAAATAGTATCGAGGAAAGTTGTAAAGCCAAACTTAAATGTTATTAGAATTAATATAATCAAGGTTTAATAGTTTATGAACTAAAATGACATGAAATGAGTGTATTTTTAAAAAGATAACTCACTTAACTAGCAAAATAATTAATTAAGTAAATGACCTAATTGATTAATATTGTGTAAACTTAGAAAATTATTTCTGTTCTGTGAATTAATTGATTATAACACTAATATAATCGATTATTACAGAAAGATTCAATTCTTCTGGAAATTAAATATGAACATACTTAATCAATTACCTCATTAATGTAATCAAGTAATATTATAAGAAATTGCCTTCCACTTTAAAAACTAAAGTTCTTATCTCAAAAAGAGAACAATTCATTTTTACAATTATTCAGAGAGAGTAATTAGAGATTCCTCGGAGCACTATTTTTGTTTTTTACTGGAAAACCTCAAAATTGATCAAGAATGTGTTGAATCTAATGCATCTTGGCTTGGCATAGGGTGAATCTGTAAAATCTGCATAACCATGTGTATTGATTCCATTTTACTTAATTTCATTTCTTATATGTTGTGATCATTGTATGGTAATTGAGTCTGTGAAAATGTGTGTATACTCATATTAGTGTATTGTTCTTGATAAGTTTATCAAGGTTTTCATATCTTAGAGTTTAGGATTGATTAGGTGATCTATTGATCTTGTAAACTCTATTTGATATAATGATACTTTAGCTATGGGTGCTAGAAATTAGATGTAGATTCTTAAAGAATCAAATTAGTATAATTTGGTTGTGTTTTGTTTTTCTCTCCTTATCTTTGGTTCATGGCTTCTTTTATAAAGGTTGTAAATCCTAACACTAGAAGAAAATCGTGTATTTCTGATGGTAATATCTGTTGGTAAAGCCTGATATTCGTTAGTAAGTTGTAATTTTTGACGAATTTTCGACGACTAATAATCCGTCAGAAACAGGCTCATCTGTAAAAATTATTGACGGATGCTAGATATATTCGTCAGTAATTACCAACGGATCTAGCATTCGTCGATAATGTGATTACGCCAATTTTCGATGGACACGTCCATCGGTATATATTGTTCAAAGTACAAAGTCTGCTTTGATTTGCTTTGTTAACCACACACAACAAACTAGACCTATAATTCACAATTATTCAGAAAGAGACTTGCCAATTATAAACTTATATACATTCTAAACAGATATATATGTAATTCAACTCCAACATTAAAACGTAAACATCACGATAGTAATTAAACATAATATGTGTATGTATGTAAACATAAACTGAAAGTATCAAATACTTATTACTCAATCAAACTAAAAAGTAGTCCTCAATAACTCTTATACATGGTCCTGATAGTCTAAGTAGTCATAGAATCAGAGTCCTCTGGATTGGGCTGGACTACTGTGGGTTAGAAAGTTGCGGGCTGGACTGATGCGAGTTGGAATGGTGCTTGCTGGGCTGCTGGAGGCTGGACTAGTGCAGGCTGCTGTTGGGACGGTGTTAGGTTGGATTAAGGTTGTTAAAGGGCAAGGTGGTCAAGAGGTAGCAATGTCAAGACTAGATTGTGTAAGTTATGTAACTGGCCTTTTAATTCCTCATAAGCCTAATCATGGGCTTCTAGTCTTTGTCTGAGGTACGTAACGTCCTCAACACTAGAAGTGGAAGAAGATGGTTGGTACTTGAGGCTACCACTTGCACCTGTGTTTGCAGCAAGTTGGCTTGCCCCATATACTCTTCCTTTATTCTTTCCACCAACAACCTCAACCCAACACTAAGTTCTAATCGTGTCTTTCGTTGTAGGATCAACATTGGGATCTGATGCAACAACACAACCTTGCTTAGATCCGACCTGTGAAATTCTATTTTCAAATTCTTCCTGTTAAGTAAACAAGAAGGTATTAGTGAAATAAGGTCAAAATTATACTTTTATGGGAAACAAATGAAAATGTTTGCTCACATTGGTCCTTTGAGATCTTTCATCAACATACTCACTAGATGCCTTACGGAGATAAGTTTGTTGAAATACCTCATCAATGTGCACATGTCGTCCAAGCTCCTATGCTTGTAAAACAAAATATGGTGTTACTTTTTAAGCATGAATTTTTAAACTTCTAAGTTATGAATTACTTGACACAGAAGGTTTTTACTATACGAATGGCATGCTCATGAGTGGTAATGGAATCGCTTGTGTGTAGGATCTCACCCTTGGGGGAAGCTTTGTTCCTTTGGGTTGTAACACATTTATTGTGGTAGGATGGAGAATTCCAATGTGTCAACAATTGATTCCACACATAATCCCCATGCTACTAAGGGGATTGTCCTACATTATTGGCCTCTCTAAACATCTCAAACAACCTATGTGAAGCTCTAGAGTTAAAATTTGTATGAATTTGAGCTTCATGCTTAAGTCTCCACTGAACCTTCTACGACAATCAATCAAGTACAAATCCTCAATTGCATTACACTCTTAACATACATAGTTATTAAAAGGGAATAAGGTTGATTATGTGTTTACCTTAAAACATTGCCAAAAATGATCTTTATCTTTTGGAGGTACTGCTCCCCATAATGGTCAAGTAGTCATATATTGTTGCTTAATAAACCTTATGATGACCTGGGAAGCAACTCTAGAAGGATAAAACTTGTAGATGGATTAATGAAAATTCATGCACAAAAGGGCTAGGTACAACAAGTCATGTAAAACAAATTAGTTTTTAAGATGGGAGAAGTTATTATTACCCTTTCCCATAAGGTTCAATCATCAGTCGTTCATGGGGAGGAGGGTCAACAACAACAACATTTACATCAGTAGGATTTGAACTGGCAAGAATAATAGGTGAAGGGACTGATGATGGAGAAGGTATAGCAGTAATAGAGGGTGAGGAAGAAGGTTTTGGTACCACAATAGGGGGTGGACTGGGCACCACAATAAGAGGTGGTGTGGGTACCCTAACAGAAGGTGGTGTGGGTACCATAACAGGAGGCAGTGTGGCCTCTACAATAGGTACAAATGAGGATGGTAATGGCATCAGTGTAAGAGCTAGGGAGGTGAATTGTAGGGGTGCACTATGTGTGTCAGCAATAGTGGGTGGAGTGGATGTGGATGGTCTTGAAGGAGGAACTTTTATCATATAGCATGACCTTTTTTGTGCCCTCTTTGCTTTTGGTTTTGCTATCTCTTTCCCTATACCAGGATTAGGTGGACTACCATATGACATTGTAAACTATTTTCAATGAATACTATTAGAAAAACTAATGATGAATGTCAAGTACAAATATTAATGTCAAATTACAAGTATATATATTAAAAAATAAAAGGTCAAATTACAACTACACAACAATGATTACTGTCAAATACAAATATTAAAAATTAATCATCATCATTGTCATCATTCATGACTTCGTAATTGTCTTCATCATCGTCATCATCACTGTCTTCTAGAGGGAATATTCTTTCCAATTTGCAAATAATAGGAGGAATATTTTCCTCAAGTTTTCTTAGTGAATCTTCCTTCAATGTCATTGAGCCCAAGTCTTTGAAGAATCGATTAATTTCTATTAGAGGATTTAACACATGCATTAGCAACGAGATGAACGCAATAGGGAGTAATGTCTTCATGATTACATGACAATCATGACTCTACATACCGTGAATACTACCCTTTTCAATATCAGCACATCTTGCCAAATTTGAAGAATAACCATCTGGCAACCTAAGAACCTTTATCCAACGACAAACTATTTTAGCTTCATCTTTTGTTATGCTGTAATTTTCTTTTGGCTTTACCCACTTCCCGTTCACTTGTGACTTCAACTGCAAGTCTTTGCACCGACAATATAAAGCTAAATCTCTTCTTGCTTTGTCATTATCTTTTGTCTTGCCACTAACATTTATCATTGTGTTGAAGATGTTGTTAATTTTTTTTTCTATATGCATGACATCAAGATTATGTATAAGTAGAGTTGTCAAAATGGGTTGCGACCCGCGAGCCAACCCGGCTCCCACGGGTTTGGACCAAGTTGGGTAGAATTTTTTTTACAAATTTCAATACGGGTTGATTTTTGACCCGACTCATCTAGAACCCGGCTCATCTGGGTTGAACCCGTGGTGAGCCGGGTTGGCTCACCAACCCGCAGATAAAAGGGTCACACAAGTGTTTTTCATTAAGTTGGACTTTACATTTGAGTTATGTTAGGTTATTTTTTTTAGCCAACACATAAATAATTTCTATTTTTTTATTTTGTTTGTATTTGGATTGTATTAAAGTTTATTTAGATTTTAAGTAGAATTACAATTTAGTTTTGACTGAAAAAAAATAAAAATTGTATTTTTTTTAATTAAGTGAACTTGTGAGCCAACCCGTGTAACCCGCTAACTCGTGGTGAGCCGGGTCGGATTCAAATTTTTTTGGCTCGATAAAAGTGAGTCGGGTTGGGTTGGCTTATTAAATCATTAACCCATGGTGGGTCGAGCCCGGTCGGGCCAGGTTACCCATTTTGACAGCTCTATGTCTAAGCAAGTTATCTTTCCAATATGGAAGATCCCAAAAGATGCTTCTTTTAGTCCAATTATGCCACTCTCCATAACCATCCATCCTTGTCACACCACTTTTAGTCACTTTTGGAAAATGTTTCACTCTTCTCCAAGGTTGAGATGGAGTCAACCTCGGAGGTGGCCCATCCATTTCAACTTCCCCTAAACAGATGGTCACTGGGCAAGAATCGACGATGTCAATCAAACCAACAACTTTTCTGACCATAATTCAATGTGAATGACTTGGTGTGCTCCATGCAATGAGAATAGGCTAATTTATCATGTGTGCTCTAACTGGATAACATCCCATATGCATGGAATTGATTAATAGTCCACATCAAAGCTGCCCTCATTAGGAAATTTTGCTTCCCTGAAATATCATAGGTCCAAATACCACTCCACAACTTATTAAAATCATCAATCAAAGGCTCTAGATAAACAACTATCGATGCCTTTGGATCAGATGGACCTAGTATTAGACACGTCAAAAACATATAAGGCTTAGTCATACACATCTCAGGTGGAATATTGTAAGGAGTAACAATCACACGCCAACAAGAATAGGGTGATGACGATGTCTGAATGTACGAATTAAATCCATTTGAACATACTCCAAGTCGAATGTTACGAGGATCACTAGCGAAGGATGGATGATTTTGATCAAAGTGCTTCCAAGCTTGCCCATCAGATGGATGACGTAGCATGCATTGTATTTTTTTCTCATCATGCTATGTCATATGTTGTGTTGTTTGCATTAAAACAAGCATTCTTTGTAGTCTTGGAATTATAGGCAAGTAGAACATGGACTTCAATGGAATTGGTTTTTTGTTTTGCTTTGGCCTGGATGGATTATGCGGTATCAAGGTTGCCTACAAAATTTGCATTGGAGCAAAGATGCATCTTTTTTCCCATTATCATTGTCATAGAAAAGCATACAACCACACAACAATCAATCTTCTTAGACTCAAATCCTAACTTTGGAACTAATCTCTTTGCTTCATATTAATTGTTGGGCAAAGATTTATTTGGTGGTGTTAGATCCAAAATGATTTTTGCAATGTTGTCCAATGCTTGGTTGGGAACGTTCCAGTTGGATTTGAAGGACAAAAGTCTAATGCATACTAACAAATTTTACTCTATGGCCCCTTCAAATACATGTTCATTTGCCTCTACTAATAAATTGTAAAACCTCTGAGTGAACTCATTTGGAGACTCTTCTAAACGATTATTGTCTGCTTCTTCAAATGAAGCATGTTGGCCAAGAGCATTATTCAACATCTCTTGCATATACATAGCTTGTTTCATCTCAGAGATATGATCAATCGTGCTTGAACTAGGAAATGTGTTTCATGTTCATTAGAATAAACAAAGGGCACTTCTTCAACGTGAAATGTCCAAATCTAGTAATCTGGCATGAATCCTTTTTTGTATAGATGAACTTTAACTTCCCCGTCTTTCAAAATATGTGTACATTCACACTTGACGCAAGGACATCTAATCCCTTCCTCAAGAGCATAATATTTATATTGTCGAGCAGTTTGTATAAACTTTTCAACTCCTATCACAAAAGTTTCCTTCAAGCCTCTCCTACCACTATAACAACGTTCACACACCCAGCGACGGTGGCTGGGAACTCTCCCATGTTCTGTGACAAGGCAAATAGGGAGAGTGTTACTTTTGTGGTAGTGAAAGAACATGAGACTTAAGTAATAAACTTATTACTACTTAAGTCCAACATGAAAGACAACCTATGATTACAAATTTCTATTTCGTATCTTACAAACCTTCAATGGTAAGATACATTAGAAGATAAGGTTGACAAAGTGCAGTAGAAAATAATGAGAACAAATTGAGCAAAGAGGTGATATTTTGCATGCTACATACTTTTCAGGACTTAGTACCAATTCTAGTGTTATTTGAGTATTTTAAACTTGTATGAAGTAGTCTATATAGAAGAATTTGAGTCTTTTGTATATTTTAGAAGTTGAGTTTATCCATACCTTTATTTCACCACTTTAAACCTGTTTCACAATTTATTTACACTTTCTTATATACATTTAGTGCAATTAAACATTCATAGATTTCTTGAGTAGTTTTATAGTAAGGTCTTAGCTTTAGATAGTGAAATTATGTGGTAAGGTTCAATTTTAGGAAGGAAATTAAAGATATATAGATTTCTAGAGCATTTTTAGTTTTGACTTAGTGTAGGGAGGATTTCTAGGTTTGGAGGTGAAATTTTGCATGCTACATATTTCTTAGCACTTAGTATCAATTATATTGTTATTCGAGTGTTTTAAACTTGTAGGAAGTAGTCTACATAGAAGAAGTTAAGTTTTATGTAAATCTTACAGGTTTAGTTAGAATTAGTTTAGTTAGTAAATCTAGTGCATTCAGTTATGGCTAGTTTTGATTCCTTTAGATGAATAAAAGACTAAATGTGTTTGGTCACTTGTGTGCACGATAAAAGGACCAAAACAATTGTTGAAATTTTGTTGGAAATCTAAAATCGTGGAATCCAACAGCTACACACAAAACAATTGCACACAAATCGTGGTTGGTATTGACTCGGGTATTTTTAACTTGAGTAGCTACTTGACAACAAGGGGTGTTAGTGGATGTATGTAAGACTAAAAAAAGTAGACACAAACTCCCACAACTTGTTGAATTTAAAAGTTAACACTAACTTTAACACACAAACCAAAGACATCAAGGCTTCTTCAAAACAATAAGTTCAGAACTCATACCAGAATCACCAAAATTTAATCACCAAGACTGCCCAATTGAAGTCCAATTTGAGAATAGTCTTTCTCCAATTAATCGCAATCAAATTGGCACCTAGTAGATCAAATAAACCAAAAACTCTCAAGTAGGCACATCATTTCTAAGACCAAAGTGAAATTAGAAACAAACATAATTAATAAGTAAGTAAAACTCCAATGGGTCAAACAAAGTAACAAACAACATGTGAGAAATTAAAGTTATACAAAGCTAAAAAGAAGTTATGTGCAGTAGATTGATTAAATATGCCAAAATAGGGACTAGAGAATTCTATAAATCTGCCAAAATCACTTTATAAATCTTCAAACTAGTTATAAACAGGTTCATTAAATTATATGCAGCAGAAGTTAATCAATCCTTGCTATAAATCTACCCCAAGTCTATAAATATGCCCAAGTCCATAAATCAGCCCCAAGTCCATCTCAATTTCAGTATCCAAATAGTTATTCAATTATCTCACTTTCGCAAGGATCATCCTAAGTCAGAATCCTATCATCAACATATATAATTAAGATCATTACCTTCCAAGTAAGAAAGTTATGAAAAAGATTAATATGATGGCCAAAAATTTACAATAGAAACAAGAGTAGGGTTACTTAGCAAACAAACAACACATTAGATTGAACACATGGGACAATACCTTTAGCATATCTTGAACCTCACCAAAAATTAATGTTTAAATATGAAATTTGTGACACCATCATTTGGTCTCATATATACACTATAAGAAAGCAAGATTTCCCATAGGAACACAATAAAAATAATCAGGCACAGTTATATCATGTGGACCACATAACACATCCCATAAATGCATGGCCACCCTAATAAACCCATGCACTGAACACTACAAGCCAGGTTCGTGAATCATTCCCACTACACCATAGAAAATTTGCAAAAAGGACAAATACAGCCACAGAAACTCTTGGCAGCACTCACGTTAAAAAAAATTCAATTTGACTACTCAAACCCAATACAAAACACAATTGAAACAAAATACAACAAAAAAAAAACTAAGAAATCAGGAGTAGAATGCATCCTTAGTTCAATTATTAGTTTTGGTTGTCCAGAAATCATGTGAGCGTGATGAAAGAAACAAGATGCAAGCATAAAAATTCATTCAAAGGCAGCTAAACAACCATAACTCAGAATTGAAGAACATAACACAAATTTGACAAGGGTACATTCTCAGACACTATAACTTACCTGCCTCGACGGTGCAAGTACAAATTTGGCAGCCTCCCTCGCGGCCTCGCGTTGACGCCAAGACTCTACCAACTCTCTGTGCCTCCCCCACAACCTCCTTGTTTTTAACAGAGAAAACAATACCATAATTCAAAAAAGATGGATGGAATGGTGAAAAGAAGAGAGAAAATCCCTACTCAGCAACACCTTCTTTGTCAATGACACGACGGCATAAAGATTGTAGCAGTAGCAGCATCACCGCATGGATTACTCACAAGCAATCGCATTAGCAACGTTTGGTTCGTTGGCAACACCAACACCGTCATTCTTTTCTACTCTCCGGTGGTAGTGGAATTCCCTCCAGCGACAGTGAATTTGGTGGAGAAGAGAAAAACTGAATTAGCGAAAGTTTTTTTTTTATTTGGGAAAGAGAAGCTGCGATGTTTAATTTTTGCAGTTGACCCACTTACCGAAGGATTTACCGACGAAACACAATGTCGGTAAATGTCAAACAACTTACCGGCAGATGGTTTATCCCATATCTTTTGTCATCGAATTACCAACGGATGTAAATTCCACGTATAAATCCATCGGTTAATTCGTCGATAAAAACAAATATCCGACGGATTTTAATCCGTCGGTAATAATCCGCCAATAATGTTGGGATTTTTTGTAGTGTAAGCATCACGTAAACCTTATTGATTGATTCAAAAGTTTCCGAAAATATTTTATTGAAATCTAAAAATAGTAAATGTTTGAAAACATCCAATTTATCTTCCTCTTGGTTGTGAAATATTGAGTTGCACCTATTTTAACAAAAGTAACACTTCTTATATTTTAGAAGATGATAAGTATTGCAAATGATATTTTTATTATTGAAAATGAAAGCATGTTATTGTTTCATAATAAGTCTGTCAACATATGTCTCATTCTAGTATGTCAAAAGTCAATATTTTAAATAATATGAAATTCACATAATTAGATTGAACAACATTTAAGAGTATATAAGCTAACATTAAGATCAATTACACTAATCCTCTCATTGCTTTTCATATCGTGGATGATACAAGAAGTGAAGGCAGAAAACAAATTTATAATTATGAGTAGATAGAAGTTTAAATATAAAAATAAGATCATGGAAATGTAAATACGCACAACACATCAATTAGGTAAAAATTCTCCAATGTGTACAATAAAGACTTATGCATCATTACGTAATTTAACCATGGTAATATTGATAGATGTATATGAAAAAAAAAATGAGTGAGAAGAAGTAACATGATCAATAGACCCTAAGTTTATAATACATGAAGTTTTATTTTTTAATTTTGCATGATTAATGATATAATGCATATTACCTTTTGGTGTTGCAATTTAAAGAGGGTAAAAGGTTATTAATCCTATCTTACTGACTTGTGCAAACCCAAAATTTCCTTGATTGTTGTATAAGAGACATGAGAGCTTGATATTATTGTTGAGATAAAGAAACATCTTGAGTTTCTTACACTTCCTTGAGTGGAATCATTCGTAGTTTCACTGATAACATCAATTTTATTTACAATATTGCTTTAGTCATTGTTAAATCTGTATCCATGTGGAAATCCACATTTTTAATAACATATGTCAACGGTATGCCAATTCCTTTCCGCAATGTGTACAAAATTTTCAATTCTTTGAATAATGTTTTCTTAATTTATTAAAATTATTTCATGATTACAAGATGTAAAGTTTTACTAAAAACGTGTTTGTAGAAAAGAAGGCATGAAGAGCGAGAAAGGAAATATGTCCTTCTTCCTCCAAGACAAAAAACAACAAGCAAGAGAGAATACAAAAATGGAAAAGTTATGAGAAAAGGGAAAAAGGTATGAAAATTGAGGCTTTTGTTTGTTCCTTTGAATGTTACACTAAAAACGAAGCCAAACCTATCTTAAATAGGTTTAGGTTACAAAAAGGGAAAAAGGGAAAAAAATAAATAAGATTTCTCATAAAACAAAAATCCTAAAACTCTTCAGGTCATAATACCCGTCCTTTAAGCTCAATGATGGATATTCCTCATTCCAAGCTTGGGAAGAATCGATTTGAAGGAAGTCCGATGAAGTGATTTGGTGAAGATATCCACGAGTTGGTTGTGGGAGTTGATAGGAATGAGACGGAAGAGATTATTTTTTAATTTTCCAGGAACCACATTACAATCAATGTAAATGTGCTTCATTTTCTCATACAAAGTAGGGTTTTACGTGATATGTCTAACAAATTTGCTATTGTAGTAGATAACAATAGAGGCGTTAAGAGAAATGTTGACATCACGAAGGAGATAGCTTATCCATTAAAGCTCGCAAACGATAGTGGCAAGGGTTCTGTATTCGGCTTTTGGGGAAGATCTAGAAAGAATGTTCTACTTTTTTTATTTCTGGGAGATCAAAGAAGTTCTTAGGTAGATGAAATATCTAATGATGTTGCGTATAGTGTTGGGACATGTTGCCTAATTTAAGTCATTGTATTCTAGTATTTGTATGTCATTATCTAAAGGGAAGAAAAGACCAAGAGCATGGTGGGCTTTGACATATCTGAGAATATGTTGACCGATCTTGTGATGAAACATTATTGGATCCTACACAAATTAATAGATTATGTTATATTAGATCTATAATTAACTAGGTATAAAAGCTCTCGTATTAACATCGATATTGTTGAGGGTTCACCAAGGGTTTTCCCTTTTCAATGAGGTCTTTGATGTTGCTCATAAGGGGAGTCTAGCAAGGCTTATTATCCATCATTCCAACTTTAGATCGGATATTTAGGGAGTATTTTCTCTGACATAGATGAATGCGTTTTTTGGACCTAGTAATTTCAAATCGTAGGAAGTATTTTAATTTTCTAACTTTTTTTTTTTATTTTTAAGGCTTTGTGTAGAAGAATCTTGGTTTTCTCAATTTGGTTCATACTATTTCCTACAAGAATGACATCATCTACATACACAAAAGAAGTGGTAAACGTAGTAGAATTTTTATGTGTAAAAAGGGAGTAATCTGACTTTGATTGGATATATCTTATAGAAATGAGGAAGGAAGACAATTTCGCAAACCATTGGGGGCTTGCTTGCTTGACACCATAAAGGGATTTAGTCAATTTATAGACTTTCCCGGTCTTGATAGTATTGAGTCTTGGTGGAGCTGTCATGAAGACTTCTTCATTAAGGTTTTCATGCAAAAAAGCATTATCCACATCAAGTTGGTACAAATGCTAGTTCTTTGTTGCAGCAAGAACTAAAAGAAACCTTAAAGTAGTCAATTTTGCCATAGGAGAAAAAGTATGAAGAAAATATATTCCTTCTAATTGTTTATACCCATTAGTAAGAAGTTTAGCCTTATATCTAGTAGAATTAAGCAGCAGAATAATTAAGGTTTGGACAAAAACAAAAGAGGGATGGTGAATTGGGTTCTTAATAAAATTGTGCTTTTAAAATTTTCCCTTTTCAATATCTAAGTTCAATTAAAAAAATTCTTTTCTTTATTTTAATAAACACAATAAAATAAAGAGAGTACGAAAGAGAAAATTGCATAAAGTATTTATATTGGTTCGGATAAAAATACCTTACGTCCAATTGTTAATCTCTCAAAAATGAGATTAACTTAATCACTAAAATAAACCAAACTTACAATTAATAGTAATAAAGATTAGGTTTAGAAAACACCTCTCTTGAATCACACAAGAGATGAAACACCTCCCTTGAAATCCACAAGGGATGAACACACCTTCCTTGAATCACACTGGAATGAACACCTTCTTTGAATCACACAAAGAATGATTGGCTTCTTTTAGTAACAGAAAAACACTCAATCTCTCAAGATCTCACTTGATGAAAGTTATCTCTCTACCCATAGGTTTTTCAAATCCTTCCCATAGAGAGTTCTCAAGTACTCTAATTTATGTGTCTTCCAAATGAAAGCCTACCACTTTATTTATAGAAGCCTATTTACAAATTAGGTTAAGAATATGAAAAGTTAAGTCATAACTGCCATAGATAATCGATTATCATAAGTGATAATCGATTATCACAGAAACTTTAATAAAAACATTTTTTCTCACTATGATAATCTATTATCAGCTAGGATAATCTATTATCAGTAGGTGATAATCGATTATCAGCAATGATAATTAATTATTCTAGTGAGTTTTGCAAATAAATAAAATTCTCTTGGTGCTTTATTGCTTGGATTTTGCCTTTTTGACTCTTGACATACTAATTTAACAATTTTAAATAGCATATACAGATTACAAAACCTAAATAACTAAACTCCTAAGTCTTTAATGTAGCTCTTGAATCGAAGCATCCTTTTAAGTCTTCAACATTTTTTCATCATCGTTAAGTGTTCCATAGTTCTTCATAAGTCATCATCATCATCAAAACTCCTTATTGAAGGAAGATGTCCATCTTCTTCTTTTTGCCAACAATCTCCCCCTTTTTGATGATGATAAACAAGTGTTGAAGACTTTTGATATGTCTTGTTTTTAATAAGCAACTTAAGAGAAAAGAGTAATTATTCCAAATCAAAGATAAATATTTTTTCTCTCCTTTTTAAAACATAAGGTATTACAAAACATCAATAAACACATATCTTCCCCTTAAAGAGGTACCAGTTATCACAAGATATTAACATAAATAAATCTCCCCTTTTTTTATCATAATCAAAAATGAATTCTTTAGATAGTTCCCCCTAAATCAGATAACTTAAGTCCCACTTAAAAAAATGTTTAAGATATAAAACTCCCCCTACATGTAATATTTCCCCTTTTTAATAAATACAAACATTTCAAGAACAAATACTCCTCTTTAATCAGACTCCCCATAAATGAAAGAGAAACTCTAAAGTTAAGAGAAAAACAAGAGTTTATTTAAATAAGGGAAGATTATATCATAAAACAATGATCTTTAATTTTCTAATTTTCATTTATAAATTTCAATAGTCTAAATATTTGAAAATCTTATCAGAATGGTTAAAATTTGAATTTTTTTATTCAAATTTTGCAGGATAATCGATTATAAATAATGATAATCAATTATTAATTCATACCCCATAATAGAAATTTCCAAATTTGCTGATAATTGATTATCACCTGAGATAATCGATTATCACAACGGAGTTTTTCGGAAAACACTAACAGTAATTATTTTTACCACTTTTACACATATCTAATATTCCCAAATCCATTATGAAATCGTAGAACTTACCAGGATGCCAAAAGTTTGATGAATATACTTGCTCTTGAACATCCAAAGAGACTTTCTTGATTTTGAAATAACCTACGAGACAGAAAACAATAACATTTTGGTCCCCAATAAACTTATTTGGGTCCTTTGAGGTTAAATACCAGTTCTGAACAAAAAAAACACATTTCCTAGCTCTCAGATCAAGTTTAACAACCTTCAAATTGAGACAAGTAGGAGATTCATCATGCAATAATTTATATAGTTTTATTTGAAAGAACATAGCTAGGTATTCTATTAATAAGATGCATAGCATGAGTAACAACATAGCACCAATAAGACTTTGGTAAATTGCATTGGAAAAGTAAGCTCTAAGCAATAGTAAGATGTGTTGGTGTTTTCATTCCACAATAAAATTTTGTTGGGGTGTCCAAACACACCTTTGATGACTTACACCAAATTTGTTGTACAAATCAGTATCACAAATAATCATGCCCATTATCAATTCTAATGGTTTTAATAACTTTACCAAACTGATTTGTTATATGAACAATGAAATTCAATAAAAGTTTTCTAGTTTGAAATTGAGCATGCCTAAGGAAAATTCATGTGTGCCTATTATGATTATCCACACTGCTTATAAAATATTTAAGACCATGAATAGAGAAAAGAAATATAGGGCCCCAAATATCAGTATTTATCATATTAAAAATTTTAGAGGAATAACTATCACTTTTAGAAAAAGGCATATTATGTTGCTTACAAAAATGACAAATATCATAAGCATCAACACAAGAATAATGAATATAACGAAAGGTTTTATATATTTTTAAGACAGTTCCCAACATTAAAACCAGTAAAAGAAGGAAAATTGTTAAGGTAATATAAGCCATTGTTTATGCTAACACACCCAATCATCTTGGATGAAGTAATTTTCTATATCTAGAAACATTTAGGAAGACATATTATCATGAAGTTCAAATATTTGTTCTAGTTACCCCTTTCTTGATTATCGGTGTTATAGTTATTCTTTTGTTTGTACCATTGAGGGTGTCCATGCTTGGAATAAAATTCATCAATTTTTATGATTCATCTTATGGTATTAAGAACATTGCTTTCCATAGTTTGGATTTCTTCCGCTTCATTGAACACACTGTGCATTTCCTCCCCAAGATCCTTGTTCTTGTTTGTAATTTTTTTTAGTAGTATGATGTAAAACTTTGCTTTCAACATCAGAATTATTTGTATGCCTTTCTTATTGCATAATGATGGAAAAAACTTTGTTAATGTTTAGTAAAGGCACCATTAAAAGAATCTAAATTTTGATGTTATTGTAGGAATCATTTAAGCCCTTTAGAATAATATGGCATATTCATTTTCTCTAATTTTCATGAAATTTCTAGGTAGGTCACACTCACAAGGTTTTCAACAAACACAGTTGGGAATAGGTCTTAAAAAATCTAATTCTTCCCACAAAGTTTTCAAATCAGTATAATATACATCCCACAAAGTTCTCTCATAACTTTATTGAGTGAAAATTTTATATAATATCTGACACACAAAACAATCTCTCTTTGAGAATCTATCTCTTAATTCATCCCAAAACTCTTTGGCACTATTAATATAAATGACATTATCTGCAATTTGAGAAGATAACATTGTGTTGATGATCTAAGAAAGAATGGTAACATTCAGTCTTACCCATGCTTCTTAGATAGGATCACCCTTATACGAGTCTTGATGTTTCCATCTAAAAACTTGAACTTGTTCTTAGGCAAAACAGCTTTCTTCATACTTCTGCTCCAAGAACTGTAATTGGTCTCATTTAAGGATTGAGAAATAAGAACACTTAGGTTTTCTCTTAGGTGTAGATAGTAAGGGCTTGTAGGGACGAGGGATTGATCTATGTTATAGGTCTTTGTGGTGGCAACACTAGTATTGGTGTTATTCTCCATGATAGAGATATGCAAGGTCTAAGAACCTATAAAGAAGAAAGAAAAGTGGCAATGGAAGCAAAAAAAGTTTTTACAATTGCTTTGATACCATATTAAAATTATTTCGTGATTAAAAGATAGTAAAGTTTTACATAAAGCTTGTTTGCATAAAAGAAGGCATAAAGAGTGAGAAAGGAATATCTCCTTCTTCCTCCAAGACGAAAACCAACAAGCAAGAGACAAGACCAAAACGAAAAATTTGTGAGCAAAGGGACAAAAGGTGTGAAAATTAAATGCTTTTGTTTATTCCTTTGAAAGTTACACTGAAAAAGGAAGGCAAACCTATCTTAAATAGGTTTATGTTACAAAAAGGGAAAAAAGAAAAAAAAAACTAATGAGATTTCTCATAAAACATAAATCCTAAAGCTCTTTAGGTCACAATATAATTTGAAGGGAAATTGTGTTTCTTTTGACAAACAACTATAGTGTGGCCAATACAACAACAATGTTTGCAAAAAGATGTTGTGGTAGCAAAGTTAACCTGATGTTCATGAGTGCAAAAAATTATTTCCAAGAATTTGTCATTCTAGCTAGGATCCATCAACAAAATATGGGATCTCACATTGTTTTACTCCTTATTCAATCCATACAAAAATTGCATTACTTGTTCTTCACGTTTACCTTGAGTAATGGTTTAATGAACTATACTTGAACATTTGGTAATGCAAACATATATGATTTCTTCTAAAGCTATCCAGTCCATTCCATACCACCCTAAGCTTGGTGAATAACTTAGTACCTGAGAGATCTCATTGTCAAAGAAAACAAACATTTACATTGTAAATCATTATATTAAAAAGACAAGCCTAAAAATAAAAGGATTTGAGATCTTTGAGTATTTGTTAAGCTTTGTCTATCCAGAATATACTCTGCAAATTAAAATGGAAACATAGTGAACCAACCAACATAGAATCATGTTATTGCATAGTTGCCAAACATGATAAGAAGGATTATATTTCTCAAGTTTAGGAACAGTTCCATCGCTGAACTCAACTTTGTTCTTCTCACTAAGAGCAATAATTATGGATCTACTCCAAGAATGATAGTTATTATTAGCTTTAAGAACAGTAGAGAGAATAGTGGTAATAGAGTTTTCAATTGGGTGAAGATACATGAAACTATGAAGAGACATGGTTTGAGATGGTTCTTCATACAAGATGGCAACAAAAATAAGAACCATCAAGAGAGGAAGAAAAGTAAGAAAGCGTGCAACATACCTCTTCCAAAAAAAGAACTTTGATACCATATCAAAATTATATCCTCCTATAATAAGAATTATAGCATTGTAAACAATGACTTAGAGTTCGATCATAATAAGGTGTGATGAGCACTAGAAAAAAAGAAGAACAAAAAAGAAAGAGTATATGCAAAGCACTTCATTAACCCATATTTAGAAAAATACAAATACCTTATACCTATAAAAGTTGAAAAAGAGGAGAGAAAATTATTTATACCCATTATATTTATTTTTCTAAGAACTTAGTTAAATTGTACTTTTTTTTTATAATTTTCATAATTTGTTAATTTTTCTTATATGCATCGAATAAGGAATATGATTACAGTTTAATTCTTTTTTTTCTTACTTTATTATATCTTTATTCTATTATATCATCATTGTTTTATATCTTCCTTTTTCTGTTTATGTACACCATATAAATCATACACTAAAGAATGTAGGTTATATTCGTCGGCCAAAAACGGACGCCACAAATGTAAAACTGACGAAAAGAGGAAGAAGCCGTTGGTCCAGTAACGACAACATGGACCACACCCATTTCCTAGATGCAAAGCTCGTTTGCGTCACCTAAATAGGGACGAACATTTGTTGCTTATTGTCACAACTGGAATTGCGACGGGATAGCGAACTAAAAAAGAAAATGCATTTGAAAAGAGAATTAGAGTTGCCACCATAGTTAGTTCTAGAAAACTATGGAAAACCATAAAAATAAGACAAGTCTATGAAAAACCAAATTTTTGAATCCGAGAGTCGGTTTCGCGTAAGGAAGGTCTTAGCACCCTACGGCGCCCGCCCGAGGGCAGTACCCTTAATTAAACAAACAAGTTGATGTGGTTTTCAAAATATTAATTTTCCCCAAAAATAATAAGACAAACATATATAAAAGAAACAAAACTATTTTTTAGTTTTTTGGGCCCGACAAAGGTTGACCTTGGTCCTACGTATTCTCATTAAAAATGAGAAATCAGGGTTACGTAGTTCTTTAAAAAGATATTAAAAAAATATTTCGAAAATGATTTAATTTTTTGGAGGTGAACCTAACAAGGACTGACCTTGCTCCTACGTATCTCACAGGGGAGAATCAAGGATCACGTAGTTCTTAAAAAGCTTGTTTGTTTGAAAATGTTGATGTTTTTATATTTTGAAAATTTATATTTTTTTTGTATTTTTGAATTACTTGAAAATATGTGTCACACGACGCGAGCGGTCGAACAAACACTAAAAGGGAAAGAAAATTCTTTTAGTATTTTTTTAAAATTATTTGGAAGAAAGTGTCATACGACGCGAGCGGCCGAACAAACAAAATAAAAATGAAAGAGAACTTTTTTTTTTATTTTTTTCTATATTTTTATTTTTATAATTTTCAAATATATTTTTTTTAAATAAATAAAAAATATAAATAAATAAAAGTGGAAAACAAAAATACGGGGTACATGAGTGATTAGTGGGGGTACACAAAGTAAACACAACAACAGGCCCAAAAACAAATAGACAAAGGTACGAGGGTGCAGGACTATCACATGTGGGAGGTGCACGAAGTAAACAGGTGGGGTGTATAAAGTAGGACAAAGGTGTAAGAAATAAAATGATGTGGGGTGTATGCATTAAATAAAGGGGTGCGTTGTGTAAACCCAAATAGATCCAAAACATAAACTAGAAGGGGTGCAAAGATTTAAAGCAGGGGTGCGCAAAGTAAAGAGAGGTCTACCAGCCCAAACTCAACTTTTTTTTCCAACACTCATTCGAGCAGTAGTAACACCCAAACAATACCAAAATCGAAACAAGAACATGTCTTAACAATGGCAGATAAAATAAAAAATAAAATAAAATATAAAAAAAAATCGTGCTCTGTTCTTTATTGTTTTTTCGTAGGTGTGATGGGAATAAACAAAATAAATAACAGATGTAACTATGCTCACCTCAAATCATCTCCAATTCATACATTCATGAACATCAATATTAAGTCACTGTAACAGAAGCTCCAATTCATACATTCATGAACATCAATATCAATATCAAATCACGATAACATAAGCTAAGAAGGAGTTAAGAACACTTACCGTGAAAATAAAACTTAATGCATTAACAGCTTTGCTTCCGTTTTCAATTTTGACTCATTCTCTCCCTCTCTGTAGTAAAAAAAATCAATCCCCCCTTTCATGAATCTTCCTATTTTTATTATGTCATTCTCTCCTTTGTTCTGTTCACTTTTCTCTGCACCTTCCAATCTCAAGATGTGGGATAAGATTGAGAGCAGATGTTGCTTCCTCCTCTTTCAGCCATCATGGCCATGGCTAGCTAGCTATTACAGGTCATTCCTAATGCCGAAAACCATGATAGCATAGGAGGCATTGGTCTGATATCAGAGACCTTACATTACCTCTAGCTTTCTTTCTCTTTTTTCTTTTCTTTTTTTTTTCTTTCTCTTCTTTTTTTCTTTTGTTTTCTTGTTTTTTTTCTCTTTTTTTATTAAACTAGAATGAGAGACGTAAAACAAAATGGAACTATAATGACAGAAAGAAAAATAATGTAATAATAAAATAATAGTAATAATAAAAATAAAAAGCACAAATAAATAAATAAAACAAAAAAAAAGCAAAATTAAATTAAATTAAAAATAAAATAAATAATAAATAATTAATAAAAATAATAAATAAATAAGCATAGATATTATTCTTTCTCAAACGAAAAAATATTTTTAACCTTTTTTATTTTATTAATTATTTATTTATTCTTCTCAATTGAACTTTAATTATTTTTTTATTTATTATTTTTATCATTGTTATCCGAACAAAATTGGATGTTGACACTTATTTATCGTCGGCTCAACCGACAAAAACACAAAAGAAATATAATAATTTCGTATACGTGGGTCAAGCCCACGAACACCTGAAATGACTAAAAATGAGAAGAATTCAACGCATTTTCTAAATTTTGTGTGGGCTAAGCCCACAAATGATTGAAAATTAATGGTTGAAACAAGGGTTTGTGTTGGTTCAATCGACGCAATGAATTTGCACTTTAATCGTTGCCATCAGCCCAACGTGGACTTGGCCCATGCAAATACCTACGGAACAAGTCAGGACCCCGTTGGACAATGATGAACCATCACACAACAAACATATTCATTACCCCTAAGTTCTAGACAAGCAAAAAATAGAAGAATGCATAAAGAGGAAATTTGCATCATGCCAACAATGAAAGACTAAACAAAACAGATTCATTACCCCTAAATTTTGTGCTAATGCACATCATGAAGACCAAGAACAGGTCGTGCATACTTAATGACAACAATTTGCATCCCCAAGCAAAGAAATGGAACAGTATGTTCTCGGGCATACTTAGGAGTAAGAATTTTCCCTTGCACTCCTCTATCAACAAAGCCTCCTAGAACTAGAAGACCATCAACGCCCTAAAGAAGTCTAATTAAAAATAAATAAATAATATATCATTACATGCATTTTAATGTATATATCATTATTAAGATATCTGAAAATGGAATAAATGTGTTCAGTCTAAATAATAGGAATACATTTAAAAGATTCCATGCAACTTTATATGCCTCAAGATCCTGTAGCAGTATATTAATCAATCATCAAAGGGTTGCATAAAAGAAAAACCAAAGGGTCAACTAACATAAGTAGTGCGACAGAAAGATTAGTAATCACCTCTTTATAAGTAACTTCTTCAAGATCCCCAGTCGAAACCCAATCTCTACTTCGGTTGCGAGCAACAAAAGCATGTAAGAGTGCCTTCACAAAATAACAAGTGCATTGGCTTATGGTATACTAGGGTTTAGTTTAACAATTATGTTTCATTATGCATATGGAATAAAAGATTCAAGAATACTATATAGAATTACTTACTTTAAATAGCAAAGGAATATCTATGGTTCCTTGAAGTTGATAGAGTGATGCACCTGTAAACCTAAGTGTTGATGTTTAAAAATCAAAGTGAGGGTGTGGCTGTTGAGGGGCTAGTAATGTTTGAACAAGTATACATTCCTTGATACCAAAACTCAATTTCAAACATCTGAAATCTCCTTCTCCCAAAATAGCGTGGACAAATATACTCTTCAATTTAAACAACTGTATATACCTTGATCCAAAAAATCAGTTTCAAACATCTGAAACTTTCTTCCATTCATTAGAAACAATTTTCCCAATCATTATTTTCACACAAGTTTGTAAACAACTTAACTCCTAATCATTTGCAATTCTGCATCTAAAAAAAGTACCTAAAAATCAATATGTGGTGAAATTGCAAGCCTAAAACGAAATAGTAGGAAACAAGACCATAATACTTACACATAATCATAACATCAGAACATCAATCTCATTTAAAATGCATAAAATCAAAAGAGTTAAAGCCAAAATCATAAAATGCATATATAGGTTATATTATTTTCAAATAAGAACAACTTAAATGGATGCTCCAATTTGGTCTCCACAATTCACAATAATATCTGATAAAACATTAATTAATTCCCAAACAAAATCCAATCGAGAAAATAGAGAAAGAAGGGAAAAGTTAAAATACCTCTACAACGCCAAAAATGGGGCTTAAAGCCACGAACTCCAACTGATTACAAGGATGCACTACAACAATGACTTAAATAGCTATCGTGACGACTAAGAATGAATGTGGATTGCAACGAGAATGCGAGCCTTAGCTATACACACAAGCTCAAACAAAACCCATTACAAGACATATGCTTCCAACTAGGTGCGAACGAAAATCCCCAAACCACGCCTCTGAAAAAACCCTTTGTTGCATAAAAGAGAGTTTATGCATTGTGTTGTTGACGAGAAGCTGTAGGGTGAAGGACACTCGTCATCGCGCCCTCTCTCGCTCAAGCATCCACGCTCGTCACCGAAGTCAGCTCGCCGGAGCAACTCACGACGTTGCAAAACCATGCCTCGTCATAGCAGGTGGCATCGTCGAAGAAGTTGGAGCTTCGTTGGAATGTCTTCGCAAAAGGTGGCATTGCAGTTTCGCTTACCCACTTCCCTAGTTGAGTTTCACCCCTCGTGGAAGAAATCATGTGGTAAGGAAAGTAGGGAAAACAAGGAGCTCACTCAAGGAAGCGTGAAAAGTCGAAGGGCGTGAAAATTTGAAAGGGGAAAACAAGGAGCTCACTCAAGGAAGCGTCAAAAGTCGAAGGGCGTGAAAAGTTTGGCTAGCCGATGCAAACAATTTAAATTGTTATGTGTCGGCCTTCCGATGTTAACTATTCACGCTTTTTGCGAATAGTTAATTTTCATTTTTAAATAATTTTTTATTAACGTCGATTTTGCATGAGTCTAACAGACTTAATTTGCATCGCACACTAGTTCGACACCATGATTTGGAAGCTAAAAGAGTGTATTCTTATAGTGGTAGCTAGTGTATGTAGATAGATATATAGAAGTTAAGACTATCTTGTTTAAGAAGTATCAGTGGACTGCAGGTTTCTATTAAGCTTTGACGAACATTGGAATATTATTTAAAATCTCTACTTTTAAACAAGTATATATTATTGAAATAATGTTACATATGTTTTCGTAATATTTTTACCTAATCTTAGTTTAAGCTCAATACGTTGAGAAGAATTTGGTTTAATGTAAGACCCAATTCAAAGATTTGTTATATTTTTACAAAATTTTAACTGAACCCAACTTTACTTCAATTGGATTTAGTCAAATAGTTAGTTGATTAATTAAAGTAATAATAATAGTAATAATAAATAAATAATAATATAGTATAGGATATAAAAAAAAAAAAACAAAACATAAATAAAAAATATTTGCCTCAAAACAAGAAAACAATACATTACTTTCATATATAACACAATTCAAATATAAATACTATTCCATGAAAAATACAAATGATGTAATAATCATGTGTCAATAACACTAACAATAATTATTTTACTTACTATAATAGATGGAATTAAATTGGACTGATCAAGTTTGGAGTTCATTAACTTGATACTTAACCAAATTTTAATTCCTCACCGGCATAAACTCAACACAGTTAAATGGCAATACAATATGTTGAAATGTAATTGGATTGATTAGGTTGGTTAAGGTTAGGTTTATTTCAACTCACTTACACCTATTATCGGTTGTTTCACTTTGTTTAGAATTGCCTTTACTAGTAACTTCACCACCATGTTCAATATATGTAAATTCTTCTTTTGTCTTACCCAAATTCACATGTAATTTTTTTAAAATAATATAATTTACACATGTTTAACTTAAGGTCTAACGGCACTTATACTTCTAAATTTTACGTTAAAAAGCATAAGAAAAACAAAATGCATCTCTTGAAACTATGATATATATATATATATATATATATATATATATATATATATATATATATATATATATATATATATAAAACTTATGTGTCCTTACAATATATTTATGTGATATCAAGATCATTTATCAAGTACTTCAAAGACTATTATCACAATCATTATTTTTTCTTTCAACAAAGAAAGGTAAGAGGTAACATTAAATTGTTTAAAACTCGTTGAAAATATCCATCCAAAACCAATGATGGGTTTTACAAACAGAAGTTTTTCAATGCATACCTTGGAAAAAATGTACGAGTCTCCTTTTACCGTTTTTAACATTCTCCTTAAATAATTGGTAGTCTCACATGTTAACTTAATGGTTGATCTTGGATAAGATTTGATAAGCTCGTGAAAATAATAATGTAAGTGTGTAAACTAATATTTGAAGGAATCATGAACTAGATTTGTATATAATCCTTTGATCTTAATCTCTTGTTCTTGCTAATGTTGGTATTCCATTATTTACGAAGTTTGTTAATTATATCCCTTAACTTTTTCTTAGGACTCTCCCTCAAATTATTAAACAATTATCTTATATCAAAATTACAATTGTCAATTTAACCTATGTTCAATAGGTCCGTCTTAGTTCACTCTTAAACAAAATCTCTTTCAATGGATCACTAAATAAATGGCTTGAAAAAAACACTAAACTATTAAAGGCCCCTCTTAAAATGCGTTAGACTCAAAGTGGACTTGACCCTACCACAAAAATTTAAATAACTTTTTAAAATGGTTTTGAGTTGGCTTGAATCGAAAGTCGAGCTTGGTCGTCCCAAATCGAAGGTGGAGCAAAGTGGGCTCGCCCTGAAGGTCCAACCAACCTTGGTCGAGACAACGGTCGAGACGAGTTGCTTGAGACAAAGGTTAAGATGGGGTGTCACGTGTCGAATGTCGAAGGTTAACACAAGTTGAACTGCGTGAAAGGTCAAGAGGGGTTGGCACATGTCAAAGGTCAAGATGGACCATAAAGAGACGAAGGTCGAGACGGGTCATCCAGGACTAAAAGTCCAAGCAAACAACCTGAGTTGAAGGTCAAGATAGTTCGTCCAAGGACCAAGGTTGAGATGAGTCAATCCAAGCCAAAGGTCGTGATAGGTTGAGCTGACTCGAAATTTGAGATCGACCGACCTGCGTCGAGGGTCTAGACATGCCATTTCAGGCTAAAAGTGGGACATACTAACTTAGACTAAAAGACGAGATAGGTCAACAAAGTTTGAGGCTTAATACAAGCTTACTTGGATTGAATGTCAAGATCAACCAACTTTGACCAAAAAATGGAACAAGTCTATGATGAGTGCAAACTTATGCCCCCATTTAACCTTTAATATTGGGTTCTTAATTGAATTTTGTTCTTAAAAAATTGTTTTAATTAGGATTTGTTATAAATAGGCTTATTAAGTAGATTTGGAGAAAAAAAAAAGGTGTCTTAAGGAAAAGTCAAGCAAAGTCTTAAAAAATTAATGTATTTTGTATCTTTTTTATTTTGTTCATTCATTGCCAATGAAGAATCAAATTCATGTTGTTTTTTTATTTTCCCAAAACCCTTTTTAATGAGTAATTAATTTAATAAATTAGTTAAATCAAATAAAATAATATTATGATAAAAAAAATTATTCTTATTTCTCTATTTCTTTCGAAACTAAACACTCTTTATATTCATTTAATTTTTGTTCATTTTTTTATTTTTTATTAGTTTCAGTCTCTATATATTTTTCTCTAGAATATATATATATATATATATATATATATATATATATATATATATATATATATATATATATATATTTTATATAAAAATATATAAAAAAAAAAAATAAAAAATAAATAAATACACACATATATATATATATATATATATATGTGAGAGATATATATATATATATAAAAGTAATTGCTAAAAATACTTAGATCATGATAAAATGAATTCTCAAAATATTCAAACTCAATTATATTTTTAAAGATATTTCAGTGTCGGATATATGGATATAATATAATATAATATAAAATAATATACTAGTATTTTCATAGAAATTTAAACTAATAGAATATGTTATATTTATTTATCTAAGAGAAAACCTTAGAAATATTATTTTTTTATCGGCAAAGAATTAAATTAAATTAATAATAGAGCACTTGAGGGGTGCTCTAACCCATTTACAAAAAGATGAGAGAAAGATGCAGTGCATCTCCAAAACTATGCTTCTACAATAATCTAGCAGAACAATTAAACTGGACTTTCAATGCTAGAGTTATGCCTTCCCAACGTCAAGCTGGGTAGGAATCATAAGATTAGCCACCCATATCGCACCTTCCTTGGCCGGTCTACAAGATTACACAAAAAGTGAATACAAAACCAGGTATGCATGGTTCGTTGCGCTCTCGAGACTATGTTCTCTTGGTTGTTACGGAGTAACCAAAGAAATGTGCAAAATCACTGATGAAGAGCTCATTTCTTTAGACATGGGAATCCTTTTCATGCTCACCTGACAACTTAAACACAGAAAGCATCATATCATAGAGATTTTAAATACACAATAGGAGCGAAGTACCAGTCACTATATGAAAACTTTACCGAAGGAATTTTATGTTTCAACCAAGCCCAAGTGTTAACTTGAGCAAGACTAAAAATCTCTTAAGTGTCAACTTTCTTTTGCTTAAAGATCACCTCATTCCTATGTCTCCAAATTTCCCCAACTATAGCCAGCCACATTCCTTTCCACATTGTGTTTTGCCTAGTGTTCAAGCTACTCATATGAAAGTGTTGAAAATGTATCCTAGCTTGGTTGTGATGCACTGAGCTCACCCCTATCCAGCTATCACACATTTTCCGCACCTTTTGAGACATTGCACAAGAGAAAAATAGGTTTGATGCACTATCTTCACAATCTAGGCAAAACTCACATAAAAAGTGTTGTACTTGGACTCCCTTCACTGATAATTTATCCTTTGTCGGTAACTTATCCAAGAGTAGCCTCCACCCAAATAATTGTGCCTTCGGAATCACTCTTATACTTCATAACTCTGTGAACACCTTGTCGCTTTCCCCTTTGGAGCTACCCATCAACTTCATATATGCAGACCTTACAGTGTATGCTCCTTTTGCGGTTTCCTTCCAACTCCAAGTATCCAGATTTCCTTTCCTAAATGTACGACTATTAATTAGCTGATAGAGTTGTGCTTCCATAGCTTGCTCCCAAACAAGTCTTTGTCTCCTCCAAACCAATTCCCAAACCCATGTGTTGTCGACCCAATGTCCTACTCTAGCTATGGGACTTTTTTTACTTTCTGAGATTAGATATAACCTATGGAACCTCGAGCTAAGTGGTGCATCCCCCACCCAAAGATCTTCCCAAAATAGTACTTTGTCCCTTTCTCCTATCACCCAGTCTTTACAGTTTTCAAACCATGCTCCTTGTATTGAGCTTCCACAAACCTTATGGATGTCTTTCCACCACCTTGAAGCAGACTTCGAGATGACAATTTCATTAAGGTTCCTCCATGACCCATATTTTGATTCTAGCACCTTTCTCCACAAGCCTTTGTCCGCAATGCCTAATCTCCACTTCCATTTTGCTTGAAGTGCTCTATTGAAGTTCCTAATTTCTCTTATTCCCAAACCTCCTTCCTCCTTTGGTTTGCATATGTTTTCCCATCGAACCCAGGCTATTTTCCTATCCTCAATGCTCCAACCCCATAGAAAGTTCCTTTGGATTTTCTTTAACTCATCACACATGCATTTAGGTGCTTTAAAGAAGGATAGATAATACAACGGTAGTGCTAATATTACTGATTTGATAAGGCAAACCCGACCAGCCATAGACAAGAGTTTACCTTTCCAACTTGATAGCCTACTTCTGACTTTGCTGACAATTGTTTGCCAAAACTGTTTCTTCCTTGGGTCCCCCCAATTGGCAAACCTAGGTACAAGAATGGGATTTTCATATGCTTACAGTTCAGAATGCTGGAGAGGTTGTTTAAATGAATGGCGTCTAGACCTAGCCCCCCAATTCTAGTTTTGCAGAAGTTAACCCTAAGACCAGACACCAATTCGAAACATCTTAAAATGGCTTTTATTACATAAGCGCTACGAGTAGTTCCATCAAACATGAATAACGTGTCATCAGCGAACTATAATAACTGCATTTTAATCCCTTGAGCACCTACTTGAACTCCACAATACAAACCTTTCTTGACAGCTTGTCTTACCAACCCTGCTAAGCCCTCTGCTACAATGAGAAATAGGAATGGTGCCATAGGGCCCCCTTGTCTAAGACCCCTAGTTGGGACAAACTCTTTGGTAGGGCTTCCATTCACCAGCACTGACACTGAGGATGATTCCATACATTCCTTGATCCATCGAATCCACTTTTGGCAAAACCCGAGTCTAGCCATCATGTCGTATAAGAAGTCCCAGCTTACCGAATCATAAGCTTTTTCATAATCAACCTTGACTATAGCTAGTCTTTTTTTTTTTGGGTCCTGTATTCTTCCACCATTTCATTGGCTACAAGTATATCATCCATAAGACCTCTTCCTTTAAGAAACGCAGATTGAGAGTAGTCAATGATCTTAGGTAGTACCCTTTTAAGTCTGTTTGCAAGAATCTTTGATACTATCTTGTACACACATCCGACCAACGATATTGGCCTATAGTCGTCCACTCCTAAGGGGATTTGTTTCTTGGGTACCAGAGCTATAAAGGAGGCATTACAACCTTTTGGTATTCTACCAGTACTGTGGAACCATTTTATCGCTTGACACACATCATTCTTCAAGGTAGCCCAATTTTGTTTTATGAAACAAAAATTAAATCCATCAGAACCAGGACTTTTGTTACTCCCACACTGATTTATTGCCTCCACTATCTCATGTTCCTCTATTCCCATTATCAAAGACCTATTATCATCTTCAGAAATGGTTGGGAACTTAATATGGTGAAGGCTTAGGTGTACGCTGTTAGGAGCTGTGAAACGAATTTCAAAGGCTGACCTTACCTCTTCTCAAATTTTGTTTGGATCCTCACACCACATGCCATTCACATCCACCCCTTTGAGTTCATTCTTAATTCTCCTCCATCTAATTTTAGAGTGGAAATACTTTGAATTTATGTCCCCTTGTTGCATCCATTTAATTCGTGCATTTTGATTAATCAGTGAGCTTTCCTTTTGTAATAGCATTTTTAGTTCGCATAACAAGTTCATTCTTTTGAGCTTTTCCACATCCTCTAAGTTACTTTCATCGCCCTTCTTGTCAAGGTCCCCTATTTCCATTATAAGGTTTTGTTTCTTAGTGCCAATAAGCCCAAAAATCTCCTTGTTCCAGGATTTTAAGTCATACTTGAGCTTTTTTAGCTTCTCTTTTATAGTTGTCAATGGGTTCCCTTTCCCAATATACGACTCCTAGGACCGCTTGACCACCAAATTGAACGACGGATCAGAATTCCACATGTTTAGCGTTTTGAAAGGCTTAGGTCCCCAGTCAATTGAAACTGGTTTTAAAAGTAGAGCACAGTGATCAGATACTTGTCTGCCTAGAATGTATTGTTTACTATCCGGCCAATAGTTGAGCCACTCTATTGAGATCATTATTGTGTCGATTCTGCTTTTAGTTGTTCCATTGTCCCTATACCATGTATACTTTCCCCCTATTAAAGGTGCATCGATCAGTTCTGAGGTATCTATAAAATTATTGAACCCTTCCACTTCTCTTTTCGTTGTATAGCCTCTTGAGTTTAAACCTTTTCTTTCACTGCTTTTTCTCACTGCATTAAAGTCACCCAGTATACACCATGACTTACACACATTCGCTGCTTTTATTAAGGTTAGATCCTTCCACAATTCTTCTTTCTCAGTAATGACACTGGAAGAATACACGTTGAACACAACCACAGGGATTGGGTTTTCTTTAGTGTTTCTAAAAAAATCACCAAACACTCCTACATACAAATTTCCAATGACTTGTCTTGTACATTTGAACCTCTCTTTATGCCAAATTGTTAGGATTCCTCCTGAATTACCCTCTGCTTGTTTATGCAACCAGTTTATATTATTATCACCCCACAAGTTATAGCAACTAACCTCTTGCAAGTCTTGTAACTTAGTCTCTTGGATGCATAACATATCAATTGCGTTGCTATCTATAAGTCCTTTTAGATATTTCCATTTGTGCCCCCCTCCTAATCCTCTAATGTTTAAGCTAATAGTTTTCAGAGTTAACTAAATGTCCCCCTACTTTCCCTTTCTCCTGATTCTTATCTCTAGATTCCATATTCTCTAATTCCTTAATAATTTGTTCTTCCTCTCTTGAAAATGTTGCGCCTAATTCCTTTACTAATTCCCACAACTTTACAAACTCTGAACCACTCGAAGCTTGTTGGTTAGACCAAAACAATTTATTGCAGTTTTGTATATTTTCATCAAAGAGTGAATTACATATAGATTGGACAACTTACCTGATTAATTTTCGCTTGCAAGCCTGCCTACCCTCCTTCGTTAAGCTGCTCGATTTTTGTTGTGCTTTTCCACTTGATTCTCCTATCCAGAATTGCCTTCTGACCGAGAATTCCAAAGGATCCAATTTCTCCTCATTAATGAGAATCATATGGTTGGTTAAAGATGTATTATAGCGCTCCAGGACACACGCTTGGTGAGAGGTGTCAACCGATGTGCTCGTGTTTGATAGAATGTGGTGTTCACCTTTTGTAGGTTCTGCAATTGCCAAGCTTCCCGAGGCTAATAAAAATTCTCTTATTGTATCATCTGCTACCTCATTGGACCGACAACGAAGTGCACATTCTTCATTTGAGCTGCTACTATTTACAATTGAAAGTGGGCTTCTTACCTTAGTTTGGCCCATTACGTCTGTTTGAGCTTCATTTTCGCAGCCTCGTTTTATTGGAGTTAATACTAGGTCAACATGTGGGCCATCACTAGATAACTTTTCTAAGTTGCCATAATGCCCACCATGCAAAAGTGTAGCAGTGTCGTCATCAAAATGGAAGTCTTCGTTTGGCACAGATGGAGATGCTTCTGGCATTGATGCATAGTTTCCGTTTTTGGTTAAAAGAGCACAACGGTCATAAACGATCACATTACCGTTACCACTTTGCATCGCCGATTGCTTTTGGGGTATCCCGTTGCCGCCGGTTGTCGGAGAAAGAATTGTACGCTCATCCAGCTCTGCTAATCACATATTATTCAACTGGGAGTCATTATCGCTCCACTCTGTATCTGAGCTATGTTTCCCTTCTCCCGCATTGTAGAAGTTGCTCACAGAGGAAGAGTTAATGTCTTTTACACAGCAGCATAATAGGTGTGTGTCTCCATTAAATTCCTCCTCCAATGCTACGTTGTATTCTTGGCCATTAATGCTCATGTTAACTACCATCCACGCTCTTCACCCGATGGGGACCTTTATCCTCAATCTAGCAAACTATATGCATTCCCAAGCTTGTGTGCTTTCATCGATGGATACGAGGGATCCTATTGGTGCTACAATCTTTTAAAACATTCCTCAGACCATAGATTAAGGGGTAAACCCCTACATCTTACCCAAACCAACTTGTTATGCATGACTTGTGTAGAATTCCAAGGTGTGATCAAGTCAAAGTTTATTTCCCACCACTCCTTGTTCTCCTCTATAAGCTTCCCAACCTCCTCCCCAGAACTACCTTGCAGCAATAGTGAGTTATCCCCAAGGTATTTTGCTCTTAATCGGCCTTGACTGCTTGATTCCACTTCCTCACTAATTAGATCAACTCTCGCACAGTTGCTGACTCTGCCAACATAACTACCCTTCAGCCATTTAACATCCACCTCCTTAGCCTCAAAGCTTATTCCTTTCGCTTGTTTGTTCTTCTGTGTAACTTCATTTCCAGAACCTTTTGTAGCTTGAGCATATGTTAAGTGTTTTTTAACCTCCCTCCATTCTGATCTAATTTTCACTGCCTTGTTAGCCAATGAATATTTGGTTTGTTGTAGCCGAAGATTCACATCTTTCCTAGCATATCTTGGTATATTTACATGCAGTTTGGTAGAGCCAATGTAGATGGAGTCAAGGTCGTGTTGCAGTTTTTGAGTTTCCTTAACATCATAGAAGCGAACGAACCTGTACTTGTGACCCCACTTATCAAGCCTTCTTGGTATAAAAACTTCTGATACCCTTCCCCACCTCTGAAATACCCTCCACATATCATTCTTACCGTAATTGATTGGAAAATGTGAGAAGAAGTAAGTAGTTATCCTTCCACCAAGATTTCCCTGTGCTCTGAAGCTCATATTCCAAATATTTTTTCAGTTATATATCAGTGAACTTGCCAATACGATGCAGAACTTGAATTCAGATTTAACTGCTGAGGTTGTGGAAATTCCGAGAGAAGAGCATGAGTATGGTAATATGGTATGAATGCAGATTCGTAAACCTTAGAAATATTGATAAGATTTTTCACCGAGGGATTCATAGGGAGAGATTATATATGTGTGACATGAGCTTTACCCACATAAGGATCTATATTACTTTTAACTCAAAATCTAAAGATAATAAGTTTATGGGTCTTTTCTCTTATGGTGTTTAACTTTGTCATTTTTACCCAATATGAGATTTTGACTCACACTTTGGTTTTTCCGAGCAAATACTTCATATTATCATAGGAAGTACTAATTCAATTCTTCTTAACACTCACTATACTATCATACACAAATACTCTCTAACACTAGTGTAGGAAAGTCTTTTAATGTTGGTTAAAAAATACTTTCTATGTCGGTTCTAGAGCAATAATAGATACAAGCGATATAGAAAGTATCCACTTTCTATTTCAGTTCCAGAACTGATATAAAAAGTGGAACTTTCTATACAGGTTAAAACCATAACAGGCATTGAAAGGCATAATGGCGACCCTCTTCGCTTGGATTTCACAAAAATTGGTGTCCTCAAACAAACCAACCAAATACGCCTCAACAGCTTCCTGAAGAGCAAGAACTGTGTGGCTCTATAACCTTAAATCATTTTTGTGAAAGACAAACACCAAACATAATCATTATGATGAAAAATCAAAAAAGGTAAAAGTAAAAAAGAAAGTTGGGTTTTGAAATTATAACAAACCTTGGAATCTTTGAGGATTTCAAGGATCAAACGACCAAATGACCTGACAACCTTGGAATCTTGGTTCAAAATAAGTATACGGGCCCCACAGGATACTACGTTAACGTAATTCGAATACACTGGCAAAACATTTTTATATGCACCTTTACTTAATCATATAATTAATTTAATCTAACTTAACTACACCAATTTATTATTTTATGTTGCCCATAATATATGTTATGTGGTTTTCATGTTGCTTCGAGTTTCTTAAGTTGTTATTCTTATGTCGATATAGTACCTAGTGAACGTACTATGGAATGAATTTCTTAGACGCTTGCAGTGGTCGTCTTTAAAATTCTCATCTCTCTCTTTTCCAAACTGGAGATACCTGCAAAAGATGCTTCAATGCCAAATCAACATAGAGCCTTTCTCCAAAGGTCAAATTTCTGAGATTAGTGATTAATTAAAAAAGTGTCCTTAATTACTTAGATCCACCTGTATTTATACTAATTGTTTTTTTAAGAGTTATTACCTATTTTAGGTTACCATCTTATGCGTACTGTGATTTGGTTGTTAGTTTGGACCTTAGGGCCCTTGTGGTTTGGTTGTTAGTTTGGACCTTAGGGCCCTTATGGTTTGGTTGTTGGTTTGGGCCTTAAGGCCTTTAGTTGGGGGTTGTGTGGGCCTGACATTGGAGGCCGAATTTTGTTAGGAAGCTTGTAGGATCCCAATAGAATTCTTCTAAGTTATGTTATGAAAGAAGGGGAAAAGGGTCGTTCACATGTCTGTTTGCCGACAAGAGCTCTTGTTGTTATCTTTGTTTACTTTGCATACTCATTTGTTCTACATATCTTACTTTATTAATGTTGTTAAGTAGTCGATTTGAGCATTTAGGATATGTAATTAGCCTTCGAAGGGTGATAGGTTCGCGGTTTTTTGCGTAGTTACTTTGTTTGCATATTTGTGATTGACCTTTTTCTAGAGAGATGAGTGGGTTTCCGACCTTGGGTCTAGCTGTTGGTCGGGGATTGGGTGGTCTTATTTGTTACATATGGTATAAGTGTGTTTTTGGCCTTGGATTCAACCGTTGGTCGAGGACTAGCCGGCCTTATCTGACACATATGGTACATTTGTGTTTGATATTGTTCATTACTTCATCAAATTAAATGTTCATCTTGCTAAGAAATCTTTTGACATGCAACATGGTCTTTCTAAATATTGAATAACAACATTGAATTAAGTTTTCTCTTTTAATTTCGATGGCACTTGTTGAAATTTTTGTAAATATGATTTTAAACAAATGTTCCACTATTCTTTTTAGAGTAATGTATTACTCCTACAATTTTTCTTTAATTTGACCTTATTAGACTGGCTTGTCCGAGTTAGGGTAATATCATTATACCTTTTGTTTAATAAAGTTGGATGATTATTTTTTTTCTTTTAAATATGTTTTTAACTCATTAACATGTTTTTATTATGTTTTGTGAAGACTTAATTATTGATTTAGTCCTCCAATTTGTTGTTTTGGTTAATTTTGGTCCTCTTATTATTTTTGGGTTCAATTTACACTACTACAAAAATCACATATTACATCGGTTATTTTCTACATTTTAAATCGGTTATATCACCGATGTAAATTTTACCGATGTAGAAAGAATGACATGTTTATATCGGTCGTGCATATAACCGCAGTAATATACTACTCTACTATTTCATCCATCCATATTGACCATTTCATCACTTTCAATATTAACCAGCTACCAGAAATTTGATTTTGTTAATCTAGCCACAAGAAGAACAAGGAATGCAATTTGATTTAAAATCGTGTTTCTTCCCAAGCTTAGTGAATCTTAAACATCTGCCAGATTTATTCTCATCATTCAATAATAAAAAAAAAAAGCACACCAAAGAATTTATTAATGTCAAAAATGCACACTGTATGATTTATTCTAAGGATTGAATAGATTTTTTTTGAAATTGCTATAATTAAAAAGGGGGAAGGCTGAGCAATGGCAAGAGACAACAAATAGGGCTAGGCACGACGACGGAGGAGAACGAAACCCTAAACCTAGGGTAGCGAAAATAGTGGTGCAAGGTAGTGGAAGTAACCAGCCAAGGCAGCGACACGGGAAAGAGAAAGTGGAACCCTAAAACCAGGGTACAGGAAGCAGCGCATCTCACAAATGTTGATCTCTTTTGGTGCAACCAAAGGTGGAAGAGAGGTGGTATCCTCCCGTGAGTAGCAACAACGATAGTGGCACATCACAACGACAGTGGAAGTGGTTTCCCAAGCAGCGGAAGCGGTGAGGCAGCGGAAGAGGCACACACGAATGTTGATCTACTTCAGCCCAACCAACATGGAAGAGAGGTGGTCTTTTTGAGCACGAGCAGCGGTGGTTTTCTCGATTACGAGCGCACGAACGGTGGCTCCTTCACTACGAACGACGGGGGACACATTGGTGGCTTTGGACCTCAAAGTGAAATGAAGATGGAAATAGAGAATGGGAAAAAAGATGTTCGCAAAGGAAATGCAAGAGTTAGGTTGAAATAGAACCCTGTTAAATTGGTTCTTCAATTAACGGATGTAATATAGAATTTCGTTATTACAATTATGCCACCAGCTTATGTTTTACATTGTTTTCAAAACAAATTATGTAAAATCTTGATGTTGAAACTCATTTTTGCACTAGTGTTAGACCTTCAATTTTATAAAACGGTTCAATTTAGTCCCCTTATTATTTTTTATTCAATTTAGTCCTCTTTTTTTAAACAATCTAATTTGAGACCAAATTACAACTTATATGTACATGTTAAAATAATTTTTTAGAATTTATACATCAAATCACTACACCTAAATGTAAAAAATTTGAGTATTTAGGTTAGGTGTAAAAATTTAAATTATTTGACCATTTAGGTCCAGTGATTTGATTAGGGATGGCAATGGGTCGGGTCGGGCACAAATAGTGCCTACCCGCATCCCAACCTGCCCAAATAAAATCTGCCTCGTTACCCGCCTGTTTACCCGCCGAGTATCCGCTTAAAAAATACTCGCGGATATTTTTAAAACCCATGGGTACTCGTGGATACCCGATACCCACAAATATTTAAAAAATATATATTTTAAAAATTTTTTAATATAGAATTAAAAAATAAAATATAAATTAAATTAAATTAAATTTTAATTATAATTAAATTTGACATAATAAAATATACTGCTAATTTTAATTTTAATTAAATTCAACTTAATAAAATATAAATTTAATTTTAATTTTAATTTTTTTGCAGGTAACGGGTACCCGCGGGTACAGATAGTATAATACCCGCACCCGACCCATTTATAAACGGGTATTAAAATATCCGCTACCCGCAGATAATAAATAACCACGGGTACTAACTATCTGCGAATATCCGCGAGCACGGGTATTTTTGTCATCCCCAGATTTGATGTATAAATTCTAAAAAGAATACTTTAACATGTATGTATAAGTTGTAATTGAGCTTAATTACTAATTTGGTCTCAAATCGGAGAGAACAAAATTGAATTGTTTAAAAAAAATGAGGACTAAATTGCATCAAAAGTAATAAAGGGACCAAA
>Ga0214543_1001937_pt1 | contig 40687 bp, 36 predicted proteins | sample CNSS2metaG_FD_160094 | JGI IMG/M metagenome (GOLD analysis project Ga0214543, IMG submission 160094) | Root nodule microbial communities from cowpea collected in UCLA plant growth center, Los Angeles, California, USA - CNSS2 | ecosystem: Host-associated > Plants > Roots > Nodule | place: USA...
ATATTATATTATATTATATTATATTATATTATATGTGTAAATATATTATTTATTTATATATATTTTTTAGATTATTTAATAAATTATAAATAGTTTAGTAATTTAAGCGGGGACGGGTATTTGGGCGTGTATATATATATCCTCATCCCCATCCCCATCCCCAGTTGAAAATTTCGGGTATTATCCATACCCAGTCAAAGCGGGGATTCTCCGTCAAAGCGGGGATTCCCCGTCAAAACGGGGACGGGTTCGGGTGATACTCACAGGCACGGGTTTATTTACCATCTCTAGTCGAGATTCCCTTCTGTCAATACTATGTTTCACCTCTGATTAAGAAGGAGTTAAAAACCTACTTAATTGATAGTGGAAATAAGTTAATTCTAGTTTAACTTCTTTAAACTCTTAATCTATAAAGTTAATAAGTTAAGTGTAATTGAGAAGGAATTAAGATTACAATAAAATGAATTAAGTGTAATTGCTTATACCAACTAATATTTGGATAATTTAAAGAAGAATTTGACCAATAATTATATTAATTTAACCAAAATATTGCATTGGTCTGATTAAAATGGTGTCATCTTGAAGAAAAAAAATTGTCATGTATCTCCATCATGTTCATTCACTCTTTTAGAGTTGTCTCAGGCTTAGTAATTTTCACTTAACCACAATTGAATTATTTAACCAACTTGTTTAACCAATCATGCGTTTCATCTAAATACACAAATATCTTGACAATTGATTCTTTGTCTTATCACAAGGTTATAAATGATGATTATGGAGATTTCATAAGTCCTTTTAATAGTTGTGTAGTGTTGGGTGTACTACAGTTATCATTTTGGTTTGGACATGAATTTAACCAACAATTATACTAATTTAACCACAATATTGTACTAGTTTAACAAATGTGTTACTGTCAAAATTATAATTAAATATATAGTGCAGAAGTAGAATAGATATACACAACATAGAAATGTCTATTAATCTTCTTCTTTTTCTATATTTATCTTTATTTTCTAATTAATATCATGACATAAAATGATTATGAGTTATGTTATGATGAAACCTAAATGATGGAAGTTTTGGAGCATGATTCAGAAGAAGCAACATTTGCTCTACACAAATTTGTGACCCAACATTACAATATTTGAAAGCATTACTTCGTTTTGTCAACAACTTCAATCATTATAGAACTCACAACAACAATATATCTACAGTTGTGATTAATGTGTTAAGAATAATGCAATGGACCTATATAGTTCCATTTAAAAAATATGAATGAATTTATTCGAACAAAATATTTAAAATGATAAAAAAAAGTTTAAAATCAATTCAAATTTAAACATTTAAAATTCTCTAGAATGCTATGATTTCTCTATCAGTATATGTAATTTTAAAATTTGTTAAACATATAGGCACTTAAATTTTGTAGACACAAAAAAGGAAGTTTCAAAAGTTTCATTGATATTAAAAGGTGTTACGCCACACTTTAATTAAAAATATTAAATAAGATAATAGTAAATCCACATCCCGTCTTAACAAATACTCTATTAATACTTATTATTTTCTATAGAATTTATCTTCGCTCCTTGTTAGTTTATTGAAAATATTACTTCCGAGATATAAACAAAAATATTGTATCGTGATAACTTGATAATGTAATGAAAATATTACATCAATATTTTTGTAAAAAGCATTAAAATCGCTTTTTTGGAATTTGATTTTAAAAGATGTTTTACTTTAAAAAACAATTGCTCATAAGATTTTGTTTTGGAGTATTTTAGTTATATAAAATTTTTGGTTAAGTTAGTGGTTTGGATTAATGAAATTGAGGTGGGTAATATGAAAGTGCATAATTTGTGATTAAATAATAAATGCGAAAAAACGAATTGGTGTGGAGTGTAATTTGAATAAGTGTTTGGTTTGGAATAGAGTATGATTAGGGATGGCAACAGGTCGGGTCGGACACAGATAGTGTCTATCCGCAACCCGATCCGCTAAAAAGAAATCTGTCTGCTACCCATCCGTTTACCCATCGGGTATCCGTTTAAAAAATATCCGCGGATATTTTTAAAACTCGCGGGTACTCGTGGATACCCGATACCCGTAAATATTTAAAAAATATATATTTTATAAATTTTTTAATATAAAATTCTAAAAAATAAAATATAAATTAAATTAAATTATAATTATAATTAAATTTGACATAATAAAATATACTGTTAATTTTAATTTTAATTAAATTTAACTTAATAAAATTTAAATTAAATTTTAATTTTAATTTTTTGCGGGTAACCGGTATCCACGGATACGGATAGTATGATAACCATACCCGACCTGTTTATAAGCGGGTATTAAAATACCCGCTACCCGCGAGTTATAAATACCTGCGGGTAGTAACTATCTGCCGCAGATTTTATCCGCAGATATCTGCGGGCGCATTTTACCATCCCTAAGTATGATGTATGAATAGAAAGAAGTTAAGGAGGTAAAATGAAAATTCCTTTGGTGTGTGTAGGGATGGCAAGGGTTCAGGTCAGGCACAATAGTATCTACCTCCAATCCAATTTGCAACAAAAAATTTGTCTATTACTCGCCCATTACTTACACAGGTACTCATTTAAAAAATATCTGCGAGTATTTTAAAATTCGCGGATACTAGTAAATACCTGTAAATATTTAAAAATATATTTTTATAAATATTTAAAATTAAAATTAAATAAAATTATAAAAAATTAAAATTAAAATTAAATATAATTTAAATTTAAATTTAAATTTAATTTAATCTAATAAAATATAATTTTAAATTTAATTTAATAGAACATAATTTTAATTTTTTAATAGGTAACGGGTCCTCGTGGATACGGATAGTATGATATCTACACCCAATCCGTTTATAAGTGGGTATTAAAATACCCACTACTCACAAATAGTAAATACTTACAAATACTAACTATCTGTCATAGATTTTATCCGTGAATACTCACGGACACGGATATTTTTATCATCCAGATGTGTATGTGCCTAATAGGGTTGATTTTATAAAGGAGGGTATGTACTAGGAAGACGTTGCTTTATGCTTTGTCCTTCTGCCATTTTATTATTATTGTATAAAGGTGATTAACCTTTTCATAGCAGCAAAAAAGAAAGAAAAATAAAGACACAGAATTGACCTCCCAACAATATACAATAGATAGATTACCTGCATCCAAGCACATGCCAAGCCACACAATGTTTCTTTTGCCGCTATATGCCTAATTTTAATTTTATTACACCAACTCCGATTATAAAAATTAATACTTTTTTATTTTATTACATCATCCCTTACATTATATGTCACTATGTCACACGTGCGGTGGGAAACAGGGCATGTAACAACCCGTGCTCATTTTCGTTCTTCCCTTTTAAACGTCACAAGGGAAATTGAGTTTGGTTGGGAATTATTTCGACAGGAATAACACCATTTCTTCATGCACCTCATTTTTTCTTTCTGCACCTCTACAAAACCCTTTATCTCCTACATTCAAGCCTGTACACCCTTTACAATCAAGCTTTCTACTTCCCTTCTAACGTCGACGCTTTCTTATTTCCTTACATGTGCAACGCTCCAATTTGAGGACTTTTTTTTTCAAATTTTTATTGTATTTTGGATTACACTCTCTATAATACAATTTTTAATTTAAAAATATATTTTAATTATGTAATCCAAAATACAATAAAAAAAAACACATTTTGAATTATACAATTTATAATGTACTTTTTTATTACATTTTGGATTGTACAATCTATAATATATTTTAAAATCTAAAATTACATTTTAAATTATATAATCTAAAATGTGATTTTTTTTATTACATTTTAGATTTATAATACATTATTTTTATTTTTATTAATTATAATAATAATAGAATATGAAATCTTTTTGTTCATTATCTAGATTCATTGTATTAATTAGTAAAAAAATCCTTCAATATTATTAAGCATAATTAAAATATTATAATACTAATATCATAATTCGTTCATTAAACATACATTAATGCCAAATGAAAGTACAAATACCAATCAGAAAATTTTCATTTTTAGGGATTATTCTCACAAATAGTTTTTATTTATTGTCTAAATTCATTGTATTTTATTTATTAATAAAAATACTTCTTTGATATTATTAAAAGTAATTTAATATAATGTATCTTTTAAATACATTCCGGATTGGAAATGTTTTATGGGGTGCGTAAGGAAAAAAAAAGAAGATGAAGGAAGAAATGCACAGGCATAAACCTGTCCACTAAGCATAGTGGGCGTTTTTCATAATCATTCTGATTCCCATTTTCTGTTGAATTTCGTATATACTTCATTTCGTTTGGATTAAGGAGGAACAAATTTTAATCGCACCATGCCTTCACTTAATTGTTGCTACTCAACCATCGATTAGACTCGAGAGAATATGCTACAGTCAGGCAATATCTAACTATCAAAAATGAAGTTGGATATTCCATAGGAATTTTGTGCTTTAGAAAATAATTTATTAAACTACACCGGAAACTATTAACTCTCCAATTGATCCCATTTCAACGCAGTTTAAATGTGTGGAGTCTGGGAGAAAAAATAAACATAGTAAACATTTTTACGGCATTATAAATAAATATTATTACTATAAATAATAAAGTAAAGAGTTCAAATATTTAGTTAATTTTACTAAACATAGATGTATTAAATAGTTTAATTATTTCTTTTAAAAATCTACACTATTTCTATTCGCAAACATTTTTTTACGTCATTTTCAGTTCATTAATATCTCTTCTATTCCTTTTCATTTCATTATTTTTTTCCCTCTATATTACACTTATCATCCCAACAAGGCGTAGGTGAATGCATAAGATATTACAAAACCGGTAACTATATGCCCTAAGCTTTCTTCTACTGTTCAGTAAGTTACATAAAATACAGACACCCATAATGCGGGGGGAAATGAATGAATTTGAATATGGCATGCGCCTTCTGTGGATTGGAAAGCAAGTAATCGTGGTGTAAGCTCTCCATATTTTGGGTGTAATCTCGATTTTAGAGGAACATGTACAAGATCAAATATTGCCAGAATAGATCTCCGAAGGACTAGCCCACATGAAATCCTGTTGACTGGAAATTGCTAGATAGATTTGGCAGTTTGAGAGTTGCAATTACACCACCAGCCAGAGCACAAAATGAGGCCAGAACAAAGGCAGGAATGTTGCCACCACCAAAGAGAGCATCCCAGGGACCACAACCAAGGGATATAATCATCTAAAGATGCCAATAATATATCAAAACCGAATTCACAACAATTACAAGAAACTCCAACTCTAAAGTGTAAGATGTCATCAAGGAAAACTAATTCAAAGCTATAATCAACCATTGATTGGTCGCAGTGCCAACAGTTTCATCCCCATATCATACAAAAAGAATAAGAAACTACAAAACAGAACGAAATGAATGAAGAGGCAAGTTTAGGATAGAGGGAAAAGTCTTTCACCTTTTGTTTTTATATGTTCAACCATTAATTTGGTACCACTATAATTGAACAAACTTTACTGTTTAGTCTCATGTAAAAATCATCTTTTTTTAGTTCTTGTACATACTATTGTAATCCATTTTAATTTCTATGAATTTAAACAATAGATTAACAGATTAAAAATGGTATGCATTAAAAGTAAAAGTGAATGAAATAACGAGTAAGGATTAAAATGGCTGAATTATAACTATACGGACGGACTAAAAGACAAAATTTGTACAACTAGAAGGACTAGGCGAGTAATTAAACCTTTTATTGATATTCAATGTGGTTTTTCAGTTATCAATAAATTTTATGCACCCTGTTCTAAAATAAAGTCCATTGGAATTGTGTCCAAAAATAGTAATAAGGAAGAATTTTGGAGAATTAATTGCATAGGAAAGATAAAAACACCACATTGCACAACATTAATGTAGTAGTAATAGTATGAACAGACACATGTAACCATGATAAAACAATATAAAACACGAAAGACAATTTTGTAACTTCCAAAGGCTCACTCTAAGAAAGGTGGAGTAACAAACAGTAATACTAGAGAAGAAGAAAAAGAAAACTACCTGAGGAACAACAATTGCAAGATTTAGAACTCCTATGGCCAATCCTGCATAACCAACAAGCATCTTGAGATCAGAAACTTTAAAAGACCAAATATTCAGCATATCAAAATTATCTACAACAAATACCAACCTTGGCCACCTCCTGAATCAGCAGTCAACTCTGCTGTGACAGCAAAGGGAACACTATAGGTAATCTGCCACAAATATGGGAAATAATCATGTCATGAATGAACTCCCTTAGATATTTAATAAAGATAATAGAATGGTTTCTTCAGAAAATCTAAAAGGAAACGGAATCTGATGGTGCAACAAAATAGTTTAAATGTAAGGATCAAACAACTCATACTAACCGCAAGAGGAAAACCAAGAAGAACAAAAACAACCAAGGAAGCAATCTTGATTGCTACACTTGCTCCAATTACATGTTCTATCCCTCCAGAATGATTTCTAGTGGAAATCAGACTAATGATAGCAGTGCCAGCCATGCAGACAAAGACAATAAAATTGCTCAGTGCCCATACCAATTTCGTGCCCATCCACTTACACATTGGTTCAATGAAGAAAGAGCTAATTCCAAGGACAACCTATAAAGCCATAAAAACAGCACCAGATGACATGGATCAGATCAGTAATTGGGCGGGAAAATCCAAAACCCAAATTTAACAAAAAGATAAAAAGAGTTCTAGATCATCGTCAGCAAAGCTTGTGAGAAATCTCTCTATGAAAACATGCTCAATCTTGAGTTCTTACTGAATTCAATAGCAAACCAAATGCACCTTCTCTAACACCTTGATCGTAAAGATCTATTTCAGAAGTGCCCCCTTTTGGATCACCATGATAAACTTCTCTCCCCATCCAATCCGTGTCAAACAGAAAGAAGGGAAACCATGACAACTGCAGAAAGACACATGATTGAAGGGAACATAAAAATGATTGCATATAGGAAGCATCACAGCACAAAACTAATTGCCTTCACAACCGACTTGAGAACACAGATAGCAGAAACCTTCACAAATAAATACTGCAGTACCTACCCAAGTGAGAGCCATTACGATCAGGACAGAATGCATAGCAGGAGGCAAATGCCTTAAACTTGTCAACAAGTTTACCAATACCGCTCCAGGCCCATCCATTACATTTTCAGTATCATCTTCCCCAGCTTTGAAATTCCTATGATTTAGCTCTGCCTCTTTCCCATTGTGATCTTCAGTTCTCTTGTCATTGGATTCACCCATAACAGATAAAGGTCTTGATTTTGAAAATTCAACACCATTTTCTTGTTGTTCATCCAATAAAGGAGAAGAATCTGACAACCGGTGATGTTGCTTTGCAGTAGTAAGTGGAACCTCATCAGCAAAATATAGGGTGACAGATGTGCATAATGCCAGAAACACCTGCCAATATTGTATATCGAATTTCAAGCTATTATATCAATTATGCATTAAAACTTTTAAGTTTAACGGTATGTGATTTAACTAGGAAGATCATTAAGCTGATGACTGAACGCCAAAGGGCACAAACTTTTCCTAATAGTGTTTCTCTTTGCTTTCATTAAAGAGTGCGGTCCGCAGAGATGTTGTTGCCTCATAAGATAATGCAGGTAAAGATTTTATCGTCCCACGAGAGAATTAATAAAACTAAATGAATATAAAGACTGCCATACAAACTGGAAGAGCTTAGTTTTCAGTACTAAGGAAAAGGAAAAAAAAAAAAAAATAGTCATTCTAAGATAAGTCATGCTTATGATGTCAGACAACCGACAACATATACTAACAAGTAAAATATGAAGGTCCAATCAAGCAGAATTTAATAGTAACCTACCACAGCCACAAGAAATGCTGCCTTAAGATTGCCACAGGCTTCGCAGCAAGCTCTTGTGGTCAAGAAAGGGAACCATCTGCTTAGACAAGAGAGGGTAAAGCATTAGTATCAAATATAAACAGAACAACAGTACAGTATACAAAGTCAAAACCAGCATATTTCTGGAAAAGCAACAATAACAATAACAAAACCCAATTCCTAACTTTGGATTTACATTAATCTATTTATCAAAGCCACTTCCGGAATTCATTATGTAGACTACACTATTTCTCTCAAAGGGCTAAATTATTGCATAATGCTTTCACAAGTGTAAAACCAAATCTCCCTTGTCTTGTTTCCCATTACTGATTTAATAAGAACATATATCAGATATTGGTGACAGAAAAAAGATATAAATAAGCACAAGAGATAAGCCAAGTCTCACTTGTTCCACTTTCCACTAGCACCAGAAGAATATCCTAGGATGTTCCCAGCTGCCATCCATGAGCAAAATATAGCATTTGCCATATTACGTTGATCAGGACCTATATAAGCAAAATTTTAGTAGCACGACGTCTCCTCACTACCCAACAAACAAGTATTTTGTACAATATGAAAATCAATAATCCCATGGTGGGTGTTGAGAATTTGAACAAAGAAAACAAGTGAGGCGGACAAACTTTACCAGACAGATCAGCCAAAAGTGCTCGAGCAGGACCCTACAAATTCAATTGGAGAAATGAAGGATATTAAATTTTCTGCTGCACAACTGCATCTGTACAAAAAAGATAATATATAATAAAGAACATACCAATTTATTTAACAAGCTTACCTGCACCGTGTTGTTAGCAAGGTCCAGCATCCAGAACCCAAGAATAAATACAAGTGCAGCCCTTGTTCGGGTTCCTTTAAATGTTCTACAATTTCAGATATATGAATTTATTAACGCCTAACTGAGGTCACATAGGAGAAATTCAAGAAATCGAAGAAATAAAATGAGCAAGAAAAGAACAAAAGGTTGGCAACAGTAACCTGCAATGCTCGTGTGTATCACCTAATACATATCCAATGTCTGCAGAAAATCCGATTAATATCACCTAAATTACAAGACTTGACTTAGCTTATATATAACGTAGCGTAGAAAAGTAAATCAAAGTAAACAACCAATGTCACCGATGCTTACAGCCACAGCTATCATAAGAGATCCTGCCAGAATGAACGGCCGCCTTCTGCCGAACTTCGATGTACATTTATCACTCCAAACACCAACGCAGGGTTGAACCTTAACAAAAATTAAGGCAAACATATGACTTACTGGTTCAAAAGCAACAAGAACAAAAGCATAAACTTGTTCGCATCAACCCGTCAACATTCCAGAAAAAGTGATTCATAATGCGAATCCGTTACTGCTTTATTTCAAAGAACAAATTACAGTACACAAGAACGAAGCAGCAAGAGAAAAACATGAATGAACAAGGAGTTAGGCACACAAGCCTATTCATCGTAAAATAGATAAATTCGTTCAACATAGCATTAACTAATGCTGTAAAAACAGAGAACACAACACAAGCATACGTTCAACTGAAAACAGAGATAATGACTGCATTTGTCAATAAGATTAAAGGAAGAGTGTAACATACCACAAGGCCTGTAATGGGGCCACAAAGCCAGATAAAAGAAGAAAAAGCATGACCTATTCCCAACGTCTGCGCCAAAAGTAACAACAATGCACATAATTAATCAGGAAGTCACGCTCCAGACACACATTGCAAATTCAACAACTAACATAGAAACAAATCCACATTTCAATTGCAATAACAAATCGAAGAGCGAAAGAGAAGGATCTGGTGAAACACGCAACCGCGAATATCGGACCTGAATGTAGGGCGTTAAGAGAGAGAGCTGCAAGGCCCAACCGAATTGGACGCCAGCGGCTACGGTGCAACTGAGAACGAGATTGACCAAGGAAGCTTTGTTGCTTGGCGGCGAAGGCGAGTGAATTGACGGCGGCGAGTTTACGTGGATCCGCTTGCCGCGGTGGTCAACATCTACGAGTTCGAGTTCGAGTTCGGGAGCGGAAGAATCGTCGTGGAGATTCTTGTAAGGAACGCGGATCGACACCGTTTCTGACTTCCCCGCCATCACCACGCGCCTCTGGACATTCACGCGGATCGAGGTCCCGAACGCGAGAGACTGAGGAAGAGAGAACGACGACGTTTAGGGTTTCTTTTTATCTGTGTTTTTCTGCGAAATGGGACTGTGAATCGAAATGAAAGGAAGAAGGTCAAAGAATTTGGGCGGGTGAAGAAAAGAAAGAAGAAATGGAGGCTACCATGGTCGCAAGGTAGATATGATCTGCTCCGTTGCAGCATCGTCAAGGATGGTACTCCCCCCTGCTTACACTGCCACGTGGCAAGATCGACCGCCGGTAGGTCTACGCTTTATTGAGGTGACCCACTTCTTTTGGAAACTCGAACTCATGATGGAAACAAATGAAGCAACCATAATTACTAATAAATAAATTAAGGAATTAAATAGTACAAGAGAATATAATTTGAGTAGCAGGTATTTCCATTTCTTAGTTTGCATAAGAATTTTAGCATTACTTACTTTTAGAATGTTGTTTAATTTAAAGCACTGAAAATGGTAAGAACTTATATTAAAAATATTGATAACACCTTCGTATTTCTAATGTTATAAATGCTTTTATGTATTAGAAATAAATTGTTATTATGTTATATGTTTACGTTTAGTCTTAAAGATTTATATTTACAATGTCACTGAATTTATTTTAACTTACATTTTGCATTAATTTAATTTCTCTTTTTTTTTTCGAACCGATTAAGTAGTTTTCAAGCCCAAACAATGTTAGTGTCATTTGAATAAAGTGACAAATTATTATTTTTAATTCAAATAGTAAGAAATGATGAACGAATTTTAAATAGGAAAATATTTAAGTTAAAAAATTTCGTAGAAATTTGATAAATTTTAAGGAATTTGTCAAAACAAGATATTAAGGTTTGAAGAAAAATGTATTTTATTTTTTGGTATTTTTGGTTAATAAGTTGGAGAAAAATAAAAATGTCCAATCTCACATGTTTGTTGTAGATAAGGATGCGGGTCGACTTGAATGCTTGTAAGTAAAAGTATAGGACGAATGGATTTTTTAGTTTGTTGGCTTATTTAGTCCATCCCGCACAACTTGTACATGTGCGAGTCAACAATAGGATGAGATGGACCATCTCACATAGCTCGCATAATTTAAATTGCAAAAAAGTTATGTTTTTAATATTAAATAGAAAGACAAATACGTCATGATACAACAAGGTGATTTGTAATCATTAGGTGTGTATAAGTATAAGGGTTATTAATTAAACATTCAGATGAATGCATGAACTTATGAAAGGTAGGGTATTGTTAGATGAGATATGAAAGCCATAATTTTTTTTCCAACTTCATTATTGAAAATAAAAAAAGAAGTTCATATATAGAAGACTTTTGACAATTAAGAAGGACTTAGAAAAATTATAACAACAACACAAATATCATTATTATGACTCTTAACTTACAACAAGAATATAAAGTCAATCTTAATGACATGAACACATATAAATGCGTATAACAACACAAATGTAATATATTATAAAGTTTTGAATGGAAATTGATTTTACATTATGGGGATTTTAAGAGGTAATTATTTTAGTAACGAATTTGAAATGTTTTATGATAAAAATAAGGAGTTTAGGAGTTTATTATTGCAATTTTCTATTTTCGTAATAATATCTTGGAAGTCTCAATCTTTAGGCATAGTTATTTGGATTATTGTTTTTTTGTTACCGTCTTTTATTTTTGCTAAGTGGGTTTTGTCTTAATTGTAATACAATTGTGTATTGATTGGTTATTTAAGCTAAGACTACTCATTAATAGAAATGAGTCATTTCTCTACAATTCAGTTTTCTATTCCTAGCATTAGTTAAATTGTCTCAACAATCTAGTATCATAGTCCCCATTGGGCCTGGTACGTCAAAGTCGTAGTCTCTGCATTCTTACCCTAGCATAGAAAAATGACCATTTGAGCATGCTAATGGAAATTTTCCTTCAATCCAAGGAATATTGGGAGCTAACCGAGCTTGGCTATGTTGCGACAATAGGCAACACAACATAGACAAAAGCACAACAAAAGAAGACTGATGACACGAAAGTAAAAGATCTTAAAGTGAAGAACTATCTTTTTCAAGCGATTGATTGAACTATTCTCGACACCATTCTTATAAAGGACACTTCTAAAGAGATATGGGATGTTATGAAGAAGAAGTTTGAAGGAAATGCAAGGGTCGAGAGATTTAATCTTTAAGCCCTTCATAGAGCAATATGCAAGACATTTCATCAATAGAAAGGGTTCATAACTCAAACCAACATGAATGCCAATAGGATGTTTATATTGTTGCATCAATCTTTGACTCCCCCAACACACTCTAATAAGTGTTTCCACACAAGCATTGAAAATTTATCTGACCTTTGATATCGCATGTATGAGCATTTGAGCTACAATGGCTTAAGAACACTGCTAAACAAGAACATGGTACATGGACTTCCTCAATTCTCTATGTCAATTATGACCTACTCTGATTGCATTAATGGAAAGAAACATTGTAATTGTCTTCAAAAGAAGAGTAATTGTAAAACAACTCAAAAATTTGAACTCATTCATTCATATATATATATATATATATATATATGTGGTCCCATCACTCCAACATCTAAAAACAACAAAAGATACCACTAGTACATTTTACGCTTTTTAACTCGGACTTTATGCCTCGGTCATAATGAAAACGAGGCATATAAACACGCGATGGCAGTTTTGTAATTTATGCAACATTTTATGCCCCGGTTACTAATTGACCCGAAGCAGAAACTAGTTTTATGCCTCGGTTCTAAGAGACCCGAGGCCTAAGGCCTCTCCAAAATTTCCCGCTTCCCGCTTTAAATTTAAAATAAAAATTTTATACACCAGTTGATATTGACCCGAGGCAGTAAGGCCTTATATGCCTCAGTTGTTTGAACTCGAGGCAATACAGCCCGTTAAAATGGCCAGCCTTAGGCCCAAATTCATTTCTTCAATCCTTTGGAAACCCTAAAGCCGCAAACCCACCAAGCTGCTTCTTCACCCTTCATGTTGCAAACTCCCCTGCTTCTTCATCCTTCATGCCGCAGACTCCATCAAACCCAACACTTCTCCTTCTCCTTCATTTCTATTCACCCTTCTCCATAACATGCTTTTTCCATCTTCTTCTCATTTCAACCTCGCAACTCATAACAGTGTGCGTGGAATGCTTATTGGCCGCGAGGGCGCGACAAGTTTGGCGAAACGCGGAGAGGACAACGAGGGCGCATGCGGGAGGGAACCACTTGCTCAACACAAAACACATACAAAAAGAGAAACTCGCAGATTTGAGTGTGGTTAAAGATTGATTGGACCGGACCCTTCCACATCTGAATCCCTAACCGAACCCTCTAAACCGGGCAATAGCGGTGGCCGGAACACCAAGCACGTTGCTCCTTCGCGAGCCATGGCGGTGGTGCCGCGCTTGGTGGCGCGTTCACTCTTGTGTGAAGGCAAGGTGGAGATCGCGCTCCGATTTCTCAAGAACGCGGACCGTCTCCTCTCCCCTCTAATCGACATTCACCATCCCCCAACCTTCGACAATTTCCACACTCCCTTCCTTGTCCTTCATTCATCTTGTTTCCAGGGGTAAAATCCAGTAATCAATATTGTATTGTGATGGTTTGATAGTCTCTATTTTGGTGATTTTGTGCAGGTGATTGAGATTGGGTGGTAAGGTTTGTTAGGAACCATAACCAGTGATGGAAGGACACATTCCAGAACCCCGCTTCTGAATTTTTTTTTTTTAATTTTAAACGTCTTAGGCCTCAATTGCATTAGAACCGGGGCAGTAATAGAGAGATATGGCTTCGGTTCTCGGTAGAACCGAGGCATAAAATGGATTTTTTGCCTCGGGTAACACCCGAAACCAAAGTCTAATCCTTTTTTGCCTCGTTCTTATATGCCTCGGTTCTGAAACCGGGGCATAATAGCAAAAATAACTGCGGCCAAATACCTTTACTGCACTAGTGTACATTCTACTATCCATTAATGACTATAGTAGAAAAGCATGGGTGTATTTTTTGGTAGAGAAATCAGAGGCTTTGAACTCTCTTAAATGCTTTAAGACTATGGTTAAAAAGGATATTAAGACATCTATTAAGTGTTTGCGAACAGACAAAGGATGAGAATTCAATTAAAATTAGTTCAACAATTATTGCAAACAGAGTAGAATAAAAAGGCAACTAACCATTGTTTATACTCCACAACATGATGGTGTTGCTGAAAAGAAGAATAAAATAGTGATGAACAAGATGCGTTGTATGCTATCAAGTAAATTAGTTTCAATGACCTTTTGACCAAAGGCAATGAATTGGACTATTTATGTTCTAAACATGTGTCCTACATTGGCAGTAAAGGATGTAATGTCGAAGGAATCTTGGAATGGTGTGAACTCCTTAGTTGATCACTTTCGGGTCTTTGAATGCATAACACATACACATGTTCCAGAAGCAAAGAGGACTAAAATCGACAATACAAACATTACTTATGCATTGTTGGGAGTGAGTGAGGAATCAAAAGGCTATTGGTTGTTTGATCCCACTACTAAGAAAGTTGTGGTGAGTAAAGATATGATCTTTAAAGAAGAAAAACAATGGGATTGAGGTGCTGCAAAGACTAGATGACATTTACATATGTCTAAGAAAATGTGCATTGGAATAGTTGAGGGGATTCGGTATAGTCAAATGTAATGTAGTGTGCAACCCAATAGTTCAAAGTTTCAAAATGAGCAAAGATGGAACTGGAAACTTTGTTGATGAAACCTATTAAGCATCTTGTTGGAAATTTGATGCATCTCATCGTCAAAAGACCTGATTTGATGTGTGTGTGTTTGTGTGCGTCTGTGTCAAAATCAATGGATATTCACCTCCAAGTCGTTAAAAGAACACTTAGATATCTGAAAGGGACTATGAATTATAGAATTTATTATAGGACAATAGGAGATGGTGAGTTATTGGGTTTCACAAATAGTGATTATGCAGGAGACATCGAAGACAAGACATCTGGCTATGTATTTTTAATGAATTCAAATGTTGTCTCATGGTGTTCAAAAAATAGCCTATTGTAACTTCATCAACCATAGAAGCAAAATTTGTAGCAGTTGTTGTTTGTGCTTCTCAATGAATCTGGATGAAGAGAATCTTAAAAGAATTAGGGCATTCTTATGGAGATTGTACAACTGTGATGTATGATAACAATTCAACCATCAAGTTGTCTAAAAATCCTGTTATTCATGGTCCTAATGAGCATATTGATGTGAGGTTTCATTTCTTATGAAATCTTAACAAGAAGGTACCACTGAATTAGTTTATTACATAAGTTAAGATTAAGCGGCGAATATAATGACAAAACCATTGAAGGCTAAAGTTTTTTAGAAGCTTTGAGAGCTACTAGGAGTGTGCGACATTTATGATATAAACTAATTGCTTCATAACATTTAATTTAAGGGAGGAAATGAAGGAGTTAGTACTTAAGTACTACAAAGTAGTTTAATACTACAATTATTTGTATTCTTAACAATATCTTGGAAGTTATAGTCTTTAGGCATAACCATTTGGATTGTTGTTTTCCTCTTACCACTAGCCTTTATTTCTATTGCATGGGTTTTCTTTTAGTTGTAATTGTAAAACCCCTTTTTTTCCTTTAAAATATACGAGGCTAGCCCATAATCAAACACTTTCATGTTCATATGCTCTTCCTTTTTCTCTATTCTCTCTTTCTTCAAAATCTCACATTTTCCATCCTCCTTCGCTAGGGTTGGCAACATAACCAGGGGAGGAGAGTTCTTCCACTCCACTATCATAGTTTGTCTCAAGGTAAGTAATTCCCCTTTGCCTTCCTTTTTTTTTTCATGAGTCAAACCTCCATCTCTTGCAAGCTTATTCTTCCTTTGCATGTGTTCTCTTAAGCTGTCTTCATGTTTATAGAGTAATTTAAGGGTCTCTGGATCTTAGAGCACCTTGAAGGAAGAGTAAAAATTTGTCCTACATAACAAGGTGAGGGAAGCTAGGTTTTCACAAATTGCATTATGATTCTTCTGCCAAATTTGTTGTTTGCATGTTGAATAAGTTTTGTGGGTATTGTTGTTATGATGCGTAATGTAACATCCCTAAGGAATATTACTAATATATAATAAATAAATTCTGAAATGAAATAAATTTCACATTTATAAATAAACCATTTCCCAAAAATGCGGGAAATTCAAATCTTTTATACAATGCAATAAATACCGGAGTCCATAATTATAAAACCATTATAAAATTAAAATGGCTCCCGAAGGTTACATAATTATCTCAAAACTAAAATAGTAAACATATATACAAAAATCTCATGCTATCCCTCGCTCCGAATCTAAGCATTTCCTGGCCCACCTGTCAAATCATCTGCTCTTGAATAACAAGTTATCTAATCATCGCCACACACATACAGAAAGGGTGAGCTATGCACAATATATAAACCAATACGTGAAATAAATATGCTGCCCATCCCCAAAATAACATAAATAATATTTCATGCTTTTCAAATAACCCAACCATGACCTCATAGTCCTTCATGAGTCATATCCATGAACTAGGTCTTAGGACTTCACTGTGCTCCCACGAAACTAACTCATTCGTGGTCCAACCCTATGAGCCTATCCCGCTCATAGTCCTGCCCTACAGACTCATCGTCTGTAGTAGAACATCCAAGTCTCATACTTGGACCCTGGCACGCACACAATCACCATACTATGGACTCCTCGCCCAATAGTAGCCGACGGGAACATATCAGTTCCTTGCCCATCATGCGCCCGACACATGTAATCATCATACTAAGGACTCCTCGCCTATTAGTAGCCGACAGGAACTCAACCAATTCCATGCCCATCATGTGTCCAACCACCAAGCACATCCCAGACCTTTATTGGACTTAGTCCTTCAAGCCCAAACACCACACCACATACATATACATCCTATACTTAGAATAAAGCAACCAAATCACACACACAAGCACACACAAACATGGAACTTCACATAAACTCGCTTAAGCTAGGGACTCTCGTCCAAGCTAAGCCCTCAGCCTCGCTTAGGCTAGCTCACCTCGCCTGAGCGAGCTTAAAACAGCAACATCAACTCATCATCTCGCTTAGGAGAGATCCCCTCGCCTGGGCGAGTCACCCCTTTGCCCAAAACAACATATTAACCTCGCCTAGACGAGTGTTCGACAAAACCAAGATGAATACACTTCGAGAACTCGCTCAGGCGAGCCACTCTCGCCTAGGCAAGAGCGTCCATCGCTCAGAGCTCAAAACCTCTCGCCTGGGCGAGATATCGCGCTCAAAACTTTCAAGTTTCCTTGCGACCTCGCTTGGGTGAGTGTCTCTTGCCTGAGCGAGAGACCAAGTCGCTCAACCCCGTCCAGAGTCGCCTAGGCGAGATACGCGTACCAGAACCAAAAATGAGACTTTGCAACTCTCGCTTAGGCGAATTGACTCGCTTGGGCGATACTTGCAGGGTTTCAACCCTGATCACGCACTCAATTCACCAAACATTGCCCAATTCGCACAACAAAACATACCATTAAGTGAAGACACTATACACAACATATAAACATAACTTGGCACAATTTTGGGTTCCCAAAAATCCAAGTTGAAACACAAACCATCTGTATAGTATAGAAAATACCCACATTCATACCTTTAATTGAAAAATCAGTAAAGCAATGGTCACAACACTGCCCCCATTCTGCTAGGTTCTCTCTACCTTTCCACATTCATTCCAAACTAAGTTTAGTAAAAATAAAGGTTAAGTTCTGTCTACCAAGGTTTGAACTCATGACCCTCCACTCACAATGCCAAAGCACAACCACTATGTCAATTCACATTTGGTGATACACTCCAATCAATATAAGTTTACATTACCAATTCCATACTCATACATATTTATTAAAAATAAATAATAAAACAACAACACATAAATGGCATACATAAGACTCGAACCCAAGTCCTCTCACACAATCAAAGTACTCTCAACCACATGAGCTAGTACTTTTCCACGTCACATAAACCAATAATTGATGCCTTAAAGGCGCTTTCTACCCACATTTATTAATTAATTTATTATTTAATTAATTAATTTTCACGGGTCTTACAATTCTCCCACCTTTAAAAGTTTTCGTCCTCGAAAATAGGACTTACCAGCAAAGAGGTGAGGATAAGACTTCCTCATGAGATCCTCCATCTCCCAAGTCATCTCCTGGGTTGCCTCGTCCCAGAGAACCTTCACAATCCGAATCTCCTTCCCTCTAAGTTGTTTGACTTGAGAATCTAGAATCTTCATCGGTCCAACTCCCAAAGTCAGATTCTCACGCACCTGAACATCATCATGCTCCAGCACATGAGTAGGATCCGCCACGTACTTCCTCAACTGTGATACGTGGAAAACATTGTGCAGGTTTGCCAAGTGAGGTGGCAATGCAGTCTCGTACGCCACCGGTCCAATTTGCCTCGTAATCTAATATGGACCGATGAATCGAGGAGTCAACTTCCTTGACTTCAATGCTCTCCCAGTACCTGTTGTAGGTGTAACCTTGAGGAACACGTGGTCAGCAGCCTCAAACTCAAGTGGTCTACTCCTCTTATCTGTGTAGGATTTCTGCTGACTTTGAGTTGCACGCATCCGATCCTGTATTACCCTTACTTTCTCAATAGTCTGTTGTAAAAATTATGGGCCAAGAACCACAGACTCTCCATCTTGCTGCGAACACAAAGGTGTCTGACATCTCCTGCCATACAAGGCCTTGTAAGGTGTCATCCCAATGTTGGAATGGTAGTTGTTATTATAAATGAACTCCACCAGCGGTAACACATCACTCCATGTCCCGAGGTGATCCAGAACACATGTTCTCATTAAGTCCTCCAGAGACTGTATGGTTCTCTCAGACTGGCCATCAGTCTGAGGATGATATGTCAAGCTCATTCTCAACTGAGTGTCCAAAGTTTTCTGCAACGACTGCTAGAACCTCGAGGTGAATCTCGGATCTCTATCTGATATGTGTTAAGAATTTGGCAAGTGTACCAAGTCACGCAAGTAGTAACCGGGATATCGTTTCCCAAGAGACTCGTGTATACTAATTAATTGCGTAATTAGTGACTAATTTAAACTAATGAATAAATCCATATTTTGAGTTTCAATGTATGAAATTAAATTTTGCATAAATAATTAAAATTGAACTTTGGAAGTTAAAGGCACTTAGTGAATGGAAAAGATTAGAAATGAAATGACTTGATATTGCCGGGGTTAGAATTCACCAACTATGCTCTCATGCAACTACAATTTAACATCCTTTTCATTAATATGCTAATGTCAACCCACAATTTTACTCAAACCCTAATTCCTTAATGGATTGAGCCTAAATTTCCTTATTAAAAGTCAATTCCTTGAACTCTTAATAAGAAAATTTGCTTTATGCACTAAGGTTTAAGACAATCAATGGGTCAAGCCCCATTCCTAGGTACAAGCTCCATTGAGTTTTCTTATTCTAAATCTAGGTTTCAAAAGATATTTCCACACCCAATGAACCAAAAATCATGCAATGGATGGTTAAATCAATGCAAGCATTAAGTGAAGAAACAAGAAGACTAGCAATTAATGAAAGAGTCATATATATAATCAAAACATTTGCATTTACACAAGAGTTTCGTGGCTACATCTAACCCCAACAAAAATGGGTTTAGCTCTCCATTGTCATGGAGAGCTCAAGCTTGCAAATGAAAGAGATGGAAGAGAAAGAGATACAAAGAGGAAGATGGAGCTATTCCCACAAGCCCTAACACTCCTCCAAGCTCTCCAAATGTGTTCTTCGTGCCTCCAAAATGCCAAAGATCCTTTTTCTCTCGCGAAAACAGAAGAAAAAGGGTAAACTTGACACATCAGCGAAAACTGCTGCCTGGCAGAAGCCTCTCATCGCCAGGCGCAAGTCACCAAACAGTGCTGAAACATTGCGTGTACCGCCCGGCGGTGTCCAGATGCCACCAGGCGGTGAGTTGCTAGAACGATGATTTTCACCTGGCTGGCGCCTGGCACTGGAAGAAGGTGTCGCCTGGCGGTGTCTTTGTGGCGCCAGGCGATTACTGTTTCTTCCATATTTAGTGTGTTTTTGCCTTCTTCTTGCTACTCATGATCACTCACTTGTTTGGATTTTTGGAACAAAGCTTCCCATCTACAAAAAGGACACAAAAAATGGAGATTAGTGGTATATTTAGATCAATGTAACCCAAAATGTATTTATTTACAAAAGTAAGGTAAAATTGAGGATTAAGTAGGTTAAAAGCTTTGGAAGAGATGATTTTGCTAAAGAAATATAGCTTAGATAATGGTAAAAATTAACATTATCAATATGATACTCACAAGCATACCATGTAATCTGACTATTTCCCTGACATACAACTCTGCCAGTTTATCTAGAGACATCTTCTGATTAATGGGTAGAAAGTGTGCGCACTTCGTTAATCTATCCACTATTACCCATATGGAATCATGCCCCCTCACAAACCTTGGTAGATGCGTAAAAAAATCCATTGAAATGTTTTCCCATTTCCACTGAGGAATCTCAAGAGGCTCCAACGTACCCCCTGGCCTCTGATGCTCGATCTTCGCTTTTTGACACACTAAGCACGATGTTACATAATCTGCCACATCAGTTTTCATGCCAGTCCATTAGAAGGTCACCTTCAAGTCTTTATACATCTTAGTCATACCTGGATGTATGCTAAGACGGCTCTTATGCCCTTCGTCCAAGAGCATCTTCCTCAGTACCTGACTCCTGGGTACGCACACCCTCTCTCTAAAACGTAGGATGCCGTCTTTACCCATCCTGAAATCTTTTCTCTTATCTGTACCCAGGTCACCTATTATCTGTTGCAGCTCTTTATCCTTTCCCTGTTCCACCCGAACCTCATCTAAAAACTCATTGGTAATTCTCAACATGTTGCACCGTATATGACTTTCCCCCATATCTAGCCCCAGATTCATGTCTCGCAACCTCTTTAACAACTCCAACTCCTTAATCATCCTGGCTGGCACATGGATCCTCTTCCTACTCAGGGCATCTGCTACGACATTAGCTTTACCAGGATGATAGAACAACTCAAAGTCGTAATCCTTTAAGTATTTTATCCATCGCCTCTGCCTCATATTCAGCTCTTTCTGGTCGAACAAGTACTTCAGACTCTCGTGATCGCTGAATACTTGGAACTGTGCTCCATACAAATAATGCCTCCAAGTCTTGAGGGCAAAGACTACTGCTGCTAGTTCCAAATCATGCGTAGGATTGTTCTTCTTATGCACCTTTAACTGACGAGATGCATATGCGACTGGTCGTTTCTCTTGCATTAACACACAACCCAGCCCCTCATATGAGGCATCACAATAAACCTCAAACATCTTAGTTGGATCTGGAATGACTAACACTGGTGCAGTCGTTAACCTTCTCTTCATGTCCTTAAAATAAGTTTCACATTCATCGGTCCAAGCGAAAGGATGATCCTTTCTAGTGAGCTGAGTTAACAGATTCACCCTCTTGGAGAAACCCTCCACAAATCTCCTGTAGTAGCCCGCCAAACCCAAGAAGCTCCTCACCTTGGTAACGGTCTGCGGTCTCTCCCATTTTACCACCGTTTCAATCTTGGCCGGATCCACTGTTATTCCCTGGGCTGATATTACATGACCCAAGAACTGTACCTCCTCGAGCCAAAATTCACACTTTGACAGTTTCCCATACAGCTGATGCTCTCTGAGGATTTCCAGCACCACTCTCAGATGCTCTACGTGTTCCTCCTGGCTCTCAGAATATATAAGTATGTCATCAATAAACACAACGACAAACTGATCCAAGTACGGCCGGAAAATTCTATTCATGTAATCCATGAAGATCGCTGGAGCATTCGTCACCCCAAACGGCATCACCACATATTCGTAATGCCCGTAGAGTGACCTGAAAGCCGTCTTCTGCACATCCTTTGGCTTGACCAAGATCTAATGATACCCAGACCTTAAATCAATCTTTGAAAACACCGCAGCTCCCTTCAGTTGATCCAGTAAGTCATCAATCCTCAGCAATGGGTACTTATTCTTTATGGTCAGCTTATTCAATTGCCGATAGTCAACACATAATCTAGAACTGTCGTCCTTTTTCTTCGCTCCTTGAGCCATTATCATGAAACAAGTAGCTCCAGCTTCAACCTCTCTAATCGCCTTTTGAGCTGATATCAACTCTAGCCCCAAAGTCTCTAGAAAAATCACACTGCGTCGTCCATAATCAATAACAACGTGATTGCCTGACAACCAATCCATTCCCAGAATTACATCCAAGCCCTCCATTGGCAAGCAAATGAGATTCACTTTGAACCTGCGACCCGCCATTTCCATTAAACAACCTACACAGACCAAACTGGTAGCCACCTGACCCGAAGATGGAGTTGAAACCAACAACTCATAATCCAAGTCACGTTTCTCCAAGCTCAGTTTTGACACACATGCATAAGAAATAAAGGAATGTGTTGCTCCGGAATCAAACAACACCAATACTACTTTACCAAATAATACACAAGGTTCAAGAATAAGATTACCCGACTGTGTAGCCTCGATGGTGGTCAGGGCAAAGACTCTGTAAGCTGCTCTAGCTCGCTCTACTGGCGATGCTGTTGGTTTCTTCGCGTTAGGACTCTTCTTTTCTGGACAATTGTTGGCGAAGTGTCCCGGTTTGTCACATATAAAGCACTTGTGACGGTCGCCTGACCGTCCTACTCTGCTTGCCAGCTGTGGACAATTCCTCTTCAGATGGGGTCTGCCACACTGGTAGCAAGTGGGACCCTGAGATGTTTGTGGTCGGCTGTACGACTTTTTCATCTGCCTAGCCTCTGCGACATTTTTCTGATGTCGGCTCACAGTAGGACCAGGGCCCTTCTCCAGGTGTTCAGCACTCTTGGCCTGTTCCACCAAGACTGGGAATCTTCGCTCTCTCAAGGGCGTCACCACCTTCTTCAACTCATGTTTGAGTCCTCGCTCAAACTTCAAGCACTTCCATTCTTCAGTAATATTCTGCGAGGAGTATCTCGCTAGATGCTCAAACTTGTTGACATACTCCGGCACTGACATATCCCCTTGCTGCAGTGCAAGGAACTCTGCCTCCCTGTCTTGTCTAGCTGTATCTGGAAAATATTTCTCCAGGAAACGAGTCCTGAAGTTGGCCCATGTTGCCGGCTCCTCCCGAGTCTCCATCTATTGTTACATACCTGTCCACCAATATTCTGCATCCTCATTCAACAAATAGGTAGCAAAGAGAAGCTTCTGCTCATCCTCACAGTACATCACCCTAAAAATCTTCTCACATTTGCGGAGGCATGCATCCGCTTCATCAGGAGAGGCTTTGCCAGTGAACTCTGTTGGCTTGTGGCGCAAGAAGTCCTCCACGGTCGGCACCCTGATTGGTGCAATCGCCATTCTAGGCTGCGCTGCTACGGGTGGCTGCATCGCATCCACCATCCGGTGAATAGCCTCAACGATGTCATTCGAACCACTAATCCTCCTCCTCCTGTTAGCAACCATAGCCTGGATACGCCACATCACAACTGTTATAAATCAATCACTTAGTCAACAAAAACCACACACATCTTTTCAACATTCAACACACAAACATGCAACAAACAACCACATCGATAAGCTCACTTCCCACTAGCCCCAAAATATTTAAAAATATTTTCAAAACTTTTGCTCTGATACCAATTGTAACATCCCTAAGGAATATTACTAATATATAATAAATAAATTCTGAAATGAAATAAATTCCACATTTATAAATAAACCATTTCCCAAAAACGCGGGAAATTCAAATCTTTTATACAATGCAATAAATACCGGAGTCCATAATTATAAAACCATTATAAAATTAAAATGGCTCCCGAAGCTTACATAATTATCTCAAAACTAAAATAGTAAACATGTATACAAAAATCCCACGCTATCCCTCGCTCCGAATCTAAGCATCTCCTGGCCCACCTGTCAAATCATCTGCTCCCGAATAACAAGTTATCCGATCATCCCCACACACACAGAGAAAGGGTAAGTTATACACAATATATAAACCAATACATGAAATAAATATGCCACCCATCCCCAAAATAACATAAATGATATTTCACGCTTTTTAAATAACCCAACCATGGCCTCATAGTCCTTCATGAGTCATATCCATGAACTAGGTCTTAGGACTTCACTGTGCTCCCACGAAACTAACTCATTCGTGGTCCAACCCTATGAGCCTATCCCGCTCATAGTCCTGCCCTACAGACTCCTCGTCTGTAGTAGAACATCCAAGTCTCATACTTGGACACTGGCACGCACGCAATCACCATACTATGGACTCCTCGGCCAATAGTAGCCGACGGGAACATATCAGTTCCTTGCTTATCGTGTGCCTGACACATGTAATCATCATACTAAGGACTCCTCACCCATTAGTAGCCGACGGGAACTCAACCAGTTACATACCCATCATGTGTCCAACCACCAAGCACATCCCATACCTTTATTGGACTTAGTCCTTCAAGCCCAAACACCACACCACATGCATATACATCCTATACTTAGAATAAAGCAGCCAAATAACACACACAAGCACACACAAACATGGAACTTCGCATAAACTCGCTTAAGCTAGGGACTCTCACCCAAGCTAAGCCCTCAGCCTCGCTTAGGCTAGCTCACCTCGCCTGAACGAGCTTAAAACATCAACATCAACTCATCATCTCGCTTAGGTGAGATCCCCTCACTTGGGCAAGTCACCCCTTCGCCCAAAATAACATACTAACCTCACCTAGACGAGTGTTCAACAAAACCAAGATGAATACACTTTGAGAACTCGCTCAGGCGAGCCACTCTCGCCTAGGCAAGAACATCCATCGCTCAGAGCTCAAAACCTCTCGCCTGGGCGAGATATCGCGCTCAAAACTTCCAGGTTTCCTTGCGACCTCGCTTGGCGAATGTCTCTCGCCTGAGCGAGAGACCAAGTCGCTCAACCCCGTCCAGAGTCGCCTAGGCGAGATACGCGTACCAGAACAAAAAATGAGACTCTACAACTCTCACTTAGGCGAGATGGACTCACTTGGGCGAGACTTGCAGGGTTTTAACCCTGATCACGCACTCAATTCACCCAACATTGCCCAATTCGCACAACAAAACCTACCATTCAGTGGAGACACTATACACAACCTTATCAACATAACTTGGCACAATTTTGGGTTCCCAAAAATCCAAGTTGAAACACAAACCATCTGTACAGTATAAAAAATACCCACATTCATACCTTTAATTGAAAAATCAGTAAAGCAATGGACACAACACCCAAACCCTTAATTTCCATCATTCATACTCAATTTTCCATAGCATAAACCCATCAGAATTTTATGCATATCACAGCAGTACGAAAACATACAATTATCAACCAAACACCAATAAGAGCTCCCCTAACTTGGAATCAGTGATTAAAAATTGAGAAGAACAAACTCCACTCACCCTCTCAATCTCGTGCTCCTCTTGGCTGCCCCCATTCTGCTAGGTTCTCTCTACCTTTCCACATTCATTCCAAACTAAGTTTAGTAAAATTAAAGGCACAACCACTATGCCAATTCACATTTGGTGATACACTCCAATCATTATAAGTTTACATTACCAATTCCATACTCATACATATTTATTAAAAATAAATAATAAAACAACAACACATAAATGGCATACATAGGACTCGAACCCAAGTCCTCTCACACAATCAAAGTACTCTAAAGCACATGAGTTAGTACTTTTCCACGTCACATAAGCCAATAATTAATGTCTTAAAGGTGCTTTCTACCCGCATTTATTAATTAATTAATTAATTTTCACGGGTCTTACACGTAATGAGTGTTTTGATCCATGAGTTGTTGATTTTATTCCCTATGAGTGTGAGGGGAGAAATACCTAATTTTTACATGTCTTGATGTGTATGTGTTATGGAAATTTATGGGTTTTGTTGAATGCATGTTAATTGAGATACATTTGTATTATTTATAAGTTGTAACTAGTTTAGGTCTTATGAGTTTCTTGGTTTGGTAAGGGAAGCTAGTTTAACTAGGTTTTGACATGATTACATGTGTGGTTTGCTACTTAATTGTTTTAAAGAAATGATTGTGGTTGTTGTTTGTTTGGTGAATTGAGGAGAGAATTTGGTATAAAAGTAATTAGCTTAAATTGGTACATTTGACCATTGTTTGTTAACTCAATTGAGTGAAAAGAACATGTATTCAATTTGACCAATCAACTAAGATCAATCCCCCATTTAGTAATTTGTTATTGTCATGGCGCTAGGTTGCTTAGGTGGGGCGTTGGGCACTAGTTTTGGAAACCTAAAATAGAAACCACTACACATGTGACGTCGAACGCCACACTCTCACCGTCGGGCACCAGTTTGATAGTGGTTCATTATCTCATTGGCGCCAGGTGTTACCCAATTTTTTAGAACTGTGCCCTCTTGGTAAATGAAGATTTTCGCTCTATTAACCATCTGATCGAGTTAACATTTTGATTGTTGATCATAGACACGTGATTCTTCACTTTGACCGATAGGAATTTTTATTTTGAAGTTTGTGGTTAGAGAAATGGTTTTCATCATTTTAATGTACTTTATGTATGTATATGTTTGAGATTGTAATTGATTGAGATGAAATTATTGATATGTGAATATGAAAATGTGATGAAAGATGTATATAATTGTGAAAGTAATTAATTATGGTGAAATTATTGTTGTGAAACAGTGATGATAATGAGTTTGTTAATGTATACGAGCATTATATGTGTTTGATGTAATTCCATGGATCTCATTAGATTTTATGGTGGAGTTATTTTAGTGTATGCATTGGACTATATATGGATTCAAGTGATGTGACATCCTGAAACTCTAATGATCATTCACACTCAAATAAAGTAGAATGGATCATGTGGGGAGAGTAAGAGGAGGTCCTAGTCTATGACAGGATAGTAGCCTTAGATAATGATGGATTAACCTTGTGTGTGGTAGGGTGAAACTCATTGGAAATGACTTTACAAAGCATTAGGGCCACAATAAGTGCAAGTATCCAGTAAATCTGATTATAAATTCATGTATCCGGATAATTGAGTTTAGTGTCAATTGTGTTTGTTCAATTATATGAATTACTGTAGTTTGTCCATGTATGGAATATAATTGATATGATTTAAATAGTCTTAGGATAACTCTTTTATATACTAGCTTACCCTTGCACTTTGTGGTCTTGTGTTGTTTTTTTCTTTTGCAATGATCATCATTTTGGTGTGAGCAGATGAAGATGCAAGTTTAGCGGCATTTCTGAAGGACGAAAAGTCCGTAGTTAGAGTTTTGAAATTGCAATGAATATATGAGTGATTGGTATGTTCGATTAGGGATATTTTTGTAGGTTTGGTGTTGTTACATAAATGGTATATTTTTATATACTTTGAATTCTTAAAAGAATGTATTAATATATTTTTTATTTGAATATTATTATAAGATGTCTTATTTTATTAGTTTTATACTACTAAAATGATATATTACAACAACATAATCATCTATTGATTGGTTATTTAAGCCAAGACTACTTTTTGTTAATAAAAGCGAGTCATTTATCTGGAATTCAACTTTGTATTCCTAGCATTAATCATTTATCTATCTGCACTTCAATTTTGTAATCCTGGCATTAGATAAACCGTTCAAAAAACATATACTGTTTAAGTAAGGAATTTATAAACAAATTTAAATTTACAATTTTATTAGAATAACCCTAGAGGATTTCAAATTATACGTAAAATGTAAGAATTTGAAAATCTTACTATTCTCAAATTCACATATTTTATTTCGATTTTTCTTTACTGAATTTGGTTGAGGGTATAATTGGAATAATAAAGGTCGAGATAATATTGAAATAACTACTTTTTAATTTATATTTGCCAGATTTTTCCTATTAATATTAATATGAGTTATTTTATGATTTAAATTGTTAGAAGTGTTTTTTTTCCATCACTGTGTTACAACCGAAATTGCGACGGACGAATCAAAAATAAAATATAAAAAGGGTTTTAGAGTCGCCACCATAGTTATTATAGGAAACTATGGAAAACCACAAAAAGGAGGAAGGTCTACAAAAATAGAGTTTGGGGTACGGGAGTTAATTACGTGTAGGAAGGTGTTAGCACCCTACAACGCCCATCCTAAGATGATACCTTTAATTAAAATACAAATTGATGTGGTCTCCTTTAAATGTTTATTTTACAAAAAAAAAATAAAAAAAAAATAAAGATGACAAAGAAAAACAAAGGAAACAAAAATGATTTTTTGTTTTTTGGGTCCAACAAGGATTACTCCTTTGCTCCTAGGTATCTCCATTCACAATGGAGAATCGGGGTCACGTAGTTCTTTATGAAAAAGCTTTTTGAAAAAAAAAACAATTTGTTCAAAGATGTTGATATCACTCTTTTTTAATATTTGAAAATTTTGTATTTGTTTTAGTAATCTTATAGAAGAACGAAGGTATTAAGTACTAAGACGACGCGAGCGGTCACACGAGCACTTATACATGTTAGAAGTTAAAAGGGTATTTAAATTATTTATTTGTTATTACTTCCTTTAAAGAAAAAAACTTCCGAAATAAGACATGATACTAAAAAACGTGACTATTATATGTCCATAATTTATGAAAACATTAGGAAAATAAATAAATAAATAAAAGATTAGGAAATAACATTTAGGATTAAACATATTATTTTATTATAAAAAAGTTTTAAAACACTTAATATGAAAAATATGGCACAACATATTCATACAATGTTAAAACATGATATCTCACTTATTCATGCAACAACAACGTTCATAACCCAATGCAATCAACAAACATTAATTATAAAGCTAATGAACTCAAAAATGCATGACAATAATGTTTTTTCCATATTAAAAAGAAATAGTGAAAACATCAAATTCAACCAAGATCATAACCAAAACTCAAGAAAGACTGCATAACACAACAAAAATTAATTTGTATGAACCTGAATAGAATATCGGATTTACAATAGTTGTGTTGGAACACCAAGAAGCACATGGGGGTGGCGATCGAAGGTGAGTGGATTTTTTATATGCGAGGGTTAAAAGAAATTGTGTGCTTAGGGTGAGAGAGGTCTCCAGAATTTCGAAAGAAAAAAATAAAAAAATCCTTTATTCTTTTGCTTGATGGGTTTATATACCCAACATTATAAATCTAATGTAATCTCATAATAAAGTCAGTCTTGATTACAAAGAAATTTAGAAGGCAAGAACTGGTCTTAATATTATCACATTATGGGAATCAAATCACACGGGTAAAAAAAGCACAAAATCAAACGTGATCAACAAAAATTAATTATAATTAGAAAAAAGATATTCTTGAGAAACATATTACTATTTTCCTCATCTAGAAAAGGAGGTATCATAAAATCAGAGCACAAAATCAGAGTAAATGATTCTAAATATCAGAACATATTATGTTTCTAATTATTAGACTAACTTCTTAATCTGGAGTAGAAACGACAAAGCATATGGTGGGGTGAGAATATAAAATTTTGGGCTGCCATGAGTTGCCAGAAAAAATGGTGTGGGTGTACAGAGTATTTTGGGCTAAAATAGAAACACAGCCTCAAAAGAAAATACATAAAAAAAACAGTCTCTCTCTTCTTTTTTTCTTTTTATTTATTATTATTATTATCCTATTATTATTATTTAGACAAAGAAAAAATCAAAGAAAAAACTTATTTACTTTTTTATTATTATTTATTCTATTATTTATTTAATCGGACGAAATTGGGTGTTGACACACTGCTATTTGTCGGTCTATAATCGTTGGAGTTTTTGACTAATGTTTAGGAGATTATTTTTTTACGGATATGAATTAGGTTTTTTCAATTTACATTTGGTAGGATGTTTTTTCTTTTTTTTTTTCTAATCATAATTAGGAAGAATTTTAGTCTGCATTACCTAGTATTGTACCAATTTCAATTAAAAGAAATTTTCGGTCAGCATTGATCAGAAAAAAAAAATCTTAATTGATATTAGCGTAAATAGTTGTAGTCGACTGAAAATAAATTAAGTTGGTGTGAATCTTTTTTTCTTTTTTTATAAATAACAAATAAAATAATCTAGAAAAATCTTAATTAAAAAATAATATAAGTCAAAATCAACTAAAAAGATAATCAATATTAATATTTTGGAATTATTAATAATTATTTGATATTTAAATAATTATTTATTATGTTCCAGTATATCCAATAAATTGTACATCATCTAAAAATTAAGGTTAATTATAGTTTAAATATTCTTTCTTTTTTACATTTTTAAAACATTTTCTAAAAATAAAACTATGAGAGTTTCACATTAAAAAAATAATACCAAAAAACACAATTGCTCGATAAATATAGAATTTTACGGTTGATAAATAAATACAAACTTTCCTGTCACGTCTTTGATAAAGGTAAGAAAGAAGAAAGGCACGACAACAATAGATAATTTGTCAAGTTCGGGAGGTGATGAACAGTTTGATGTTGATAAACTTAATCACAACACCCATGTTGGGTCGTATTCAATTTAGACATTTAAAAAAAGTAAAAGAATCAAACAAAAAGTGTTTGACAAGAAAAATGAATTCAGGTTTGGAAAGAATTTTGAGAACGCGCATCTTTGTTCTCTCCATTTTCAGAAATTAAAATACCTCGAAACTTTCCACATACACCATTGGTCAATTTGTAACTAATTGTTCCAAACCTTTTTCCGATAAGTAAGTAATTGTTGGAAACCCATTTTACGTGACTTTTTTCTTTCCATTTTTTATTTAGAGAAAACGTATACACATATCATAGTGGCATGTGCAATCACATTTAAAGCTTCTACTTTAATAATACTAATAAAATTTAAATAATACACTGATTTAATGAGTTATTTTTTACAATTTTAACTTCATTAAATAATTTGCTTTTTCAATTTGAGTTTTGTTTGGTAACACTCGTGATTCATGGATTACGGTAGTGTAGAACACTCCCATAAATTGAAAACCTATACTTTAAAACTTCTGTAAAGTAGGTATATTAATGGTGACTAGTGCTTCTCTCTTGCTATTCACTAGAAATAAAAAAAATCAAAAGCAGATATCACGATTCACAACAAAAAATGTCTGCTGGAAACAACTGTAAAAAAAAGAGAAACTCCTAATTCAATCACTTAATAACTCTTTTCATTAACACAATAATAATAATAATAATAAATATAAAAAGTTAAAAATGTTTATATGTGTTTTCTGTTTTCAAAATTCAACCAAAAAAAAATTGTATTGTTATTATATTAATAAAAATTACTTAGTGCTTTTAAAAAAAATGTGAAAATATATTTTTTTATATATAAAATTAATTAAGAACAATAATAGCATCATTCTTCCTAATGGTTATTAGCAAATCTCATTAATTTTAAACCTTTCATTTTGCTTTGAGGCCATGTCGAATGAATATATACATTTTATATTTTCTCTTCCTATAATTGATAAATGATCTATTTTTACATAATGATAGAGATGTCAAAATAATGATAGAGATGTCAAAATGGGTTTCAACCCCTGAACTAACCTGGCTCACCACGGGTTTGAGCCAGGTTGGGTTGAGAAAAATTTAACTTCTCTAAGTGGGTTGAACTAAACTCGGCTCACTTAACCCACGGGTTAAACAGGTTTGAGTCGAGTTGAGGGTGGGTTAACTCACTTAACCCACCAACATTTTTTTACAATTCTTGTTTAATAATTATTTATTACTTCTAATTATATAGGTTCACAATTTCATATTTTTAAATGTTAGAGTGTTGCTCAATAATATTTGAATAGTTGGAATGTTTAATTAATTTGATTGTCAAGTTATATACGTTGATACTTTCATCTTTAAGTATAATCTTTATAGTAAATTACTCAAACAACCATCTTATAAACAAATATTTCTAAATTAGTATGACAAAAATGTGTAGTTTTTTATTTATATTTTGTTGAATAACATGACAAAAAATATGTAATATTAGTCATGTTTTCTTGGACTATATGTACACTTTATTGGAAACAATTCATCATATATTGGTGGTGAGTATGATGAAAACATTGGTTCTTGATTTTATTGTGATTTTCATCTCATGGATTGTTTAAAAAATTATTTAAATATTTGAATACTTAAAAATAAATACATAAATAATTTTTTTTATGTGGGTTGATGAGCCAACCGACTTAACCCACCAACCCGTGATGGGTTGAGCCGGGTTGGAAAATTTCTGGCTCACCATAAAGTGAGTCGGGTTGGGTTCACTCATTTTCAACCCGGCTCGTGGTGAGCTAACCCATGTGAGATGGGTTGGCTCACTTTGACATGTCTACATAATGATTTAATCTATTCACTAGTGCAAAAAGGTCATATTACATCGGTTCTGGAGCGTGTATTAGATCGGTTCTAGAACCGATCTAATATTAGCCGATGTAATATATCTTTCACGTATTAGATCAGTTGTAATGAACCGATCTAATAATTTCATATTAGATCGGTTTCAAATAACCGATCTAAAGATACCCACACAGAGAAACATCATATAAGCTATATTAGATCGGTTATGGACGACACCGATCTAATATAGCTGAGATCACTTAAAGAAGAAACAGACAATATTAGATAGGTTGTAACCTTAACCGATCTAATATGTGATATATTAGATCGGTTCAACCGATCTAATATTGCCTATTTCTTTTTTAAAAAGGTTTGCTTCGTTTTTGCAATTAACCAAAACCTGAAACCTGTTGCATTCAATTCAAAACCATAATCAGGTAGCACAACAGTTTATACAATACAGAATTAAACATCATTTTAAATCCAACAATGAATTTGACCAAAATATTTCCTAACTACATCTATTCAACAAGGAAAAGGAAACCTATCAACTAATTTTTATACCGGAAGAAGTACTTGGCCCATTCAGTCCTCACTTCATCAATCTTCTCAGATCCCAATGGTTCAGCATTGTCAAAAACCTGTAGTTCAAAGCAATCAATGCATATTAGTATCCACAACATATTAGTTAAATATTTGATAACATGCTTCAAAGAGGATTCTTTTTTATTTTTTACCTCATTCCAAGAATCTTTGATAGCAACACGAGCTATGGTCCACATCCAGTACATGACATAGTATCCACACTCAAAACTTCCTTTTTGCTTATTACACTAATATATAATGAAATTTATATTAATTAACATATTAAAAAATGACCAAATCATACAACATAAAATACAGTCAATGAAAAATTATATCTTAGGGGAAATCACTTTGAAGCTTTGGGTAGATGAAGTTGATTTACCACCCAACATATTGTACACATTTAGAGCACTACAAAGTTAAGGCACTAGTCTTTTACAACATATTTGATGGCATAAATAACACATTATAAAGTCACTACCACATACCTCTATAGAATATTTTTCATGGCTGAGGGTATGAGCTTGTGCAATGAGCATAACCAAACTACAATATTCTCCAATGGACAAATAATTACCAATTGCCAATGAGACCTAAACAAAAAATTGAATTAGTGATATGAATTAGTTAATTAATAGCTTAAGTGTCTAAGTTGAACTTACGCATTAATATAAGGTGCCATGTATATTCTTTTCTTTGATTTCCCCATCCAGTTTTGAATGTATGTGTGACATTCCATATGTTTATTTCCAAACTTTTGTATATGCTGAGGCTCAAGGAAAACATACACCGACTCCCTTGTATAATTTCATACACATCGTTCATGTGAATATATAGTGGTATATCACTATTATTAACACCGAACACTGTTTTATCCCAAGGAATGTCAAATGGTGATTGAAAAAGATCTCCGACTACCTTGGCAAGGTCATGAATTGGACTAAAATCTTGCTTGGGTTTGGGCTGAAAATGGGCCTCAAGGCTAAAAGCACATGCAACTAGGGACTTTTGCCCGCTATGAACCTACAAAATAAAATAGCAAAGTTAATTAGAAAGTTTGTGTTAAATTATGAACTATTTCCTTGATAAGAAAAATAATATACCTTCTTCTTTGTTGCAACAACCTTAACTAATTGTTTAGGCCATGAGATGAATGTTCCTAGTGCCTCTGCTACTAATTTCACCTCCTCTGTGGGCACTGGAACTGCACTTGTGGCATCTTTAATATCTTCAACTACCACTCTAGCCAAATCATCCGACATTTGCACAGTGTGCATGGTTGATCCCCCTGGATACAATCTCTCAATGGCAACTAAACGAGAAGGGACCTCTCCAACATACAACCTACACTTGTACGAGAGTTCTATCTCTATGACCTCCTCTTCATCGTCTTCTTGTTCCACATTATGTTGCTGAGACATGGACTGCCATCGTTGATCAAATTCACACCTTAATTCATCAGCTATTTGTGCCTTTATCATTTGAGTTAATTGCTCCATCATCTCAGGTGTGATAGGAGTTGTCTGTGTGGTGTTTTGCCGCTGATAATTTTCAAAGTATTGTCTCACACCCACACCATAACCAACAGTACGTACATGACCAGGGTGCTCTTCAGTACCTAAAACAATGGTCAATATTTCTTGACGACCTTGGGGAACAAAACTTCCTTGTGTACTTTGCTCTACAGGAGAATCCTGTAAAAAAAATGTTGAATTATGCTCTACCAGTCAATCATGTTACTCATTCAACAAATTGAATACCTAGTCAAGACAGAATATGTTACTAACTTACAATTCTTTCAGCAATAACTTGTGATTTCTTAGATGTCATTTTCCCTCCCAGTTTAGTACGAGCCAACTTCCATTTCTCATGTTGGCTTGGAAGGGATGGAGGATTTAGAGGTCCTTCATTTGAATCTGTTTAGTACGAGCCAACTTCCATTTCTCATTTCCCTCTTGGTTAAGGAATAACGACATTAGTGTTATTCAATACGTACAAATGTGCTTGGAGAATTTCACATTGATATTTTCGAACCACCCTTACACCACGCGTGCCTTTACCTTCATTCCTTCCTTCATGTCCAGATTGTGGAATGCCAACAACTTCTGTTTCTAACATATAATTTGTACAAAATTCAATTGCTTCCTCAGCTATATATCTCTCAATAATTGATGCTTCTGTGATTCTTCACATAGCCCTTCAATATTTTCATGTATCTCTCAACTGGGTACATCCATCTTAAAAACACTGGTCCACATATTCTAATTTCCCTTACTAGATGTACTATTAAATGGACCATGATGTCAAAAAATGAAGGAGGAAAATACATCTCCATTTGACACAAGATAACAATAGCTTCATTTTCCAAGTCATCCAACATGGTAGGCTCAATTACTTTATGACAAATACTATTAAAAAACATGCCAAGACGAGTGATAACCTGTCTAACACTTTTAGGTAAGATGCCACGAATAGCCACTGGGAGAAGTTGTTGCATGAGAACATGACAAGCATGAGATTTTAAACCAACAAGTTTCAAATCTTCCATTGACACAAGACTTCTAATATTTGAAGAGTATCCTAATGGTACTTTCATTCCTCGTAGACTATCATAAAAACTTCTTTTCTCAAGTCTAGACGGAGTATGACAAGCAGAAGGTAAATATGTCCGTTTACTGCGCGCTTATGGCTGTAACTCCAAACGAAGACCCATCTCAACTAGATCTTTATGAGAATTAATATCATCCTTTGTTTTCCCTTTGATGTTTAGCAATGTTCCAATTATACTATCACAAACATTGTTTTCCACGTGCATGACATCTATGTAATGCTTGACATCTAATTTGGCCCAATATGGGAGATCAAAGAATATGGATTTTTTCTTCCAAATGCTTCGGTCAACAACTTTCTTTTGTCTTTTCCCAAAAATGACATTTACTTGGCACACACGATCATAAACTTGTTCTCCAGTTAAGGGTGGCGGTTGGATTTTTTCCTCCTAGCATCCATTGAAAGCCTTTTTCAATCGACGATATGGGTGATTACGTCTCAAAAATCTTCGATGGCTAATGTAACAAGTCTTCCTCCCATGTTTTAGTTGATGATAACTTGTGTTTTCTTCGCATATTGGACAAGCAAAATGTCCTTTCACACTATAACCGCTCAATTTTCCATAAGTTGGAAAGTCATTAATGGTGCAAAATAATAAGGCTCGCAAATTAAAATTCATTTTTCCATATGCATCAAAAACCTCAACTCCTTCATCCCATAATAATCTCAGATCTTCTATCAACGAAGTTAGATAAACATCAATATCATTTCCAGGTTGCTTTGGTCCATATATCATCATAGATAACATCATGTATTTTCTCTTCATAGCCTACCAATAAGGCAAGTTATAAATGATCAGCACAATCGGCCATGAACTATGCTTGCTACTTAAATTACCATAAGGATTCATGCCATTAATTGCAAGACCAAGCCTCAGATTTCTTGGATCACTCCCAAACTGTGGGTAGAGAGTATCAATTTTCTTCCATTGGGGTGAATCAGCTGCATGCTGTAACAATCCATCACTTTTTCTTCCATTTACATGCCACTGAAGGTTTTTAGCATCATCAACATTGGCAAATAAACGCTTAAATCGAGGTATGATTGGAAGATACCATAACACTTTTGCAGGAGGACCCTTCTTCATGTTATCTTCATTGTCATCATCATCCTTAACTTTGTATCGCGATACTCCACATTTTGGATACTTAGTGAATGTTTCAAACTCTTTTCTATAAAGAATACAATCATTAGGATAAGCATGAATTTTTGGGTACTCCATACCTATGGGACATAGTATCTTTTTCGCCTCATAATGACGAGTTGGCAATGTATTACCCTCTAGGAGCATTACATGCAACAATTCTAGTAACTTAGTAAAACTTCTATCTCTATCAGTCCACCCATTTTTGGCTTTAATGTTAAATAATCTTAACGTCGCTGACAAACGAGTGAAACTCGTACAACCGTGATATATAGCCTTTTTTTTGAATCATCTTTCAATGAATCATAGACGCGTGCTGATCTTAAATTTTCTTGTCTAATATCTTCAATCATATCTTCCATGAGATCCTCACAATGTGGATTAAACTTTTGACTTTGAGATACTGTTGGTATATGTACAACTTCACCATGCTAGGTCCACGTTGTATAACTCTTTGGGATACCATCACATAGAAGATGTTCTCGTATCAACTTAAGTTCTTGTCGTCTCCCGTTCAAACAATTAACACAGGGACAATAATATTTTCCATTCAAAGCAGTCCCATGTCGTTGAGCAAATTGTAAATAATCTTCAACGCCATTTTCATAGACATCACTGATTCGAATTGCATTCATCCAACCTCGATCCATTACTACAAAGCATGAGAACTTGGTTTAAAAAAAGGTTCCATAGACCCAAACTACATGAAGTAATCATGTTACGTACTTATGTAATCTAATATGTTCTCATTCTCCAAAAAATATTATTCTAGAAACTAATCTAATACTTTCTAGACAAAAAATATTCTTGTCTAAAAGTTTGACGTTCAAATTATCCTTTTATACTATATTATATATAGTAGAATATTAAACATGATATAAGTTTGATATTCAAACAAGGGCAGCCAACAATTTCAATTGTAATAAAGTTTGCTGTGACGGCGATAAAAATGATCAAGAGCAATCAACAATGGCAACCAATAGTTTCAATCTCAATTTCAAACAAACCAGCCAACAATTTCAATTTCAATTTCAAATACAAACAAGAGCAGGCATACAAACTAACCTCTATCAATGCAATAGTGATGGCTCGGTGGAGTAATTGCTACGAAGAAGAGGATGCAACTTCTTCTTACCAAAGAGACTGCGAAGAAGAAATTGGAGGCTCACGAAAGTAGAGACAACGACAGTGGCTTCCACTGAGCGGAGCACCTTTCATTGTGGTGAACAAAGCACCGATGATTGAACTGCGGCGAACCCTAACGGGGCAGCGAGGACGGTGCAAGCACGACGCGAGCACGAGCATGGCGCGAGAACGACGAATTGTGGCATGAACGACAAAGCTCCAGTGCGGCGAGAATGGCGGAGGTTCGATGTGCGGCTTCAACAGTGGTTCGTGGTGGAGGAGGCAAGGGAGGAAGAAGAAAATCAAGGTTCCCGTCGAGGTGAACGACGGGAAGCGAAGAACCTTCGGTGATTCTCAATATTGCCTGAATGGCGGTGGTTTGAAGGTGCGAGAATGGTGCGGTGGTGGTCTTCAGGGCTCAACGACGTGGTGATGGTCAGCAGGGCTCGCGGCGAGAACGAAGGTGATTTGGAAGAGTGATGTGCGAGAAGGAAGAAGGGAGAAAAAGGTTTCGCGGGTTTCAGAAACCCAGATATTAGATCGGTTCTAAAAATAATTGATCTAATACACTATGCTGATTTTTTTAAAAATTTAAAAAAAGCAATATTAGATCGGTTCCCTTGCATAACCGATCTAATATTTACGTATTAGATCGATTCCCCTTACAACCGATCTAATATTGCTCGTTTTATTTTCAAAAATGCCACCGCACTATATATTAGCTCGGTTCCGCCACAACTAATCTAATATGTTGATCTATAATCACATATCTGCACTAGTGTATTATCAAATATTTTGTAGATTATTTGACGTATAACTTATGCACTATTTTTAAACATGGTCAAAGTTTTATAATAAATAAAGTTTCAAAAATTAGGCATATATATATATATACTCTCTATTTTTTATTTCTTCTTACTACACTAAACATTCGCTTAAGTCCGCACTCATTTAGGTCCGCATCCCGTCTAAATTCGCATTTGGAAAGGGAAAATTCTCGGATCAATAATTTTGTGACTTTATTTTCAAATAAAAAAATCACGTAAAGTTATTTGACAACTATTTTCAATTCGTTCACATGTGGTTACCGATCAACCATTATGTAGGATGCGACAAAGGGTAAAGAACACACTTTTAGCTTGATTTAACTGATTTGACGGTAAATAAGGAGAATCTCTCAACTCACTCATATGAATAAAATAAAATAACATGTTCATCCGGTAAGATATCTCTTATATCTCATATCTCTTATATTTTCACAATCCCTACAAATTTACTACACTCATAATATTTAATATTGTAATAAAATGATCCTTAATATTCCATATCATAATATGACTCATAAAACTTCATAAGTCCGCATCTCAATAAAATCCACATCAAACTCCCAAGATCAAAATAAGGACTTAAGTGAATGTTTACTGTATTTGGTTTGTCATGAAATTCATTCTTATCTTCAATATAATTTTCGTCTTATCCCAACTTTTATGCAATTATGTTCAAATGATGTATATCAATTAAATATTTTTTATATCTCACATTTGAATATTTTTACTCTTTTTTAATATTTTTATTTATTGTATATTTTCTTTTCACATGGAAATGTTTAACACTATCAATTTAAGTGTTCCATAGTATAAACATTTGATTTATTAGGTAATATAAAAACTTTATCTTCTTTATTCTATTATTATTATTTTTTGTTTCATCTGAAGAACTCTTTTATTTTGATAAAACGATTTTCATTATATATCAATCATCCACTGAGTTGATATTTGAAAAGTTTTCTTAGATATCTAAGGTATTTTCATCTTATCATATCCTTAATTATACATTTATTTTCCTTTGTGTGATTTCATTCAATGGTCTCTCAAATTATTTCTAAGAGACACATTTGATATTTTTTTTAATATTTTTATTTGTTGTTTATTTATATAATGTATAATTTTAGCACTATAATTTTATAAATAAATTTTATTTACTATAATATAATAATTTAATGTAATCGCCATGAATTTTTTTTATCACCATCCAACATATATTAAAGTTCAAAGATGAAATATCTATGTTAAAGTTTTATTATTATTAGTTTAATCTTTGTTCTTTATATGATTTTGATCAAATAATGTAATATATATAACTTTTATTAGTATATAAAAATAGAGATTTCACTAGAATTTAAAAAAATTGAAGTAAATAGACATTTGAAATAATTTTTAATTTGAATATTTATTTTCCTTTTATATTTTTTAAAAACTATTTTAAAAATGTATCAACTAGGTTTCATTAATGTTTGCAAATTTAATAAACATTTTGGTTCTCATGAAATTTACTTGGTATTCTAATTTGAAATGTATATAATTATAATATAATTTATTTTTAAATATTTGATATTGAAGAAACAACACTCCGTTTAATATTGAATATTTAATAGTATTATGTTTCTTTTACCGTAATTTTTTATTATTTTATAAAAATCAATTAATTGATATTGAAACAGTAAGAAAATGAGTATGGTTACGAGTATCTACCCGTTACCCAGTGATGGGGAAAACAACAACAAACAATATACCAGAGAATGCAGCGGATATAATTTCCCCTAACTTGCAAGAATCTATGAGGAGCAATAATCAAAGAGCAGCAATAATAAATCACCAAAAGCACAAA
>Ga0214543_1001940_pt1 | contig 40643 bp, 23 predicted proteins | sample CNSS2metaG_FD_160094 | JGI IMG/M metagenome (GOLD analysis project Ga0214543, IMG submission 160094) | Root nodule microbial communities from cowpea collected in UCLA plant growth center, Los Angeles, California, USA - CNSS2 | ecosystem: Host-associated > Plants > Roots > Nodule | place: USA...
TACTGGGAAGTTCTGGTATGAATTATTGGAGTACCGACTTATGTTCTCTGGCAAATTGTTCATAATATATGATAGATAGGGGCGGTGTTTGTGTATGTTTTTTTTTTTTTTTCCCTTGAACTAGTTATTCACATTATAGAGTTAATCCTACTTTCTTGGGACTTGGTAGTGTATTATTTGGGCACACTTCAGGAAGCACGTGTAAGTATATAGTCATGTTGAGTTTGGAAATAGGGTAGAAGCTACAAACTGTAGGTTCTGTTCAGATGCGTGAGATATGATGTAGCACTACCGAACATGGTACTAGATAATATACAGGACATGATATGTCTTTGGTTGTGATTTTAGTCAAAGACAACGGTTTGTGCTTGGTACTTTGAGTTTTAACTCGAAACACTTTTAAAGGTGCCCTGAAAGAGAATGGAAGAAGGCAGCAGTGAATTGTTTTGCGTTATGTTTTTGTTTAAATTATTACTTAGGTGTGTATCTTTTTTTTGGTTCCTTAGACTGCACGTGTGCACCTTGCTTTTGTATGAAAAACAATCTAGCCTGTCACTAGTCCGTGAGAATAAGTTATTTCTAGGTTCAAATATCCTTACGGCTCTTTGGTTTTAAAGAAGTGTCTGCTTAATCCCAACTGTTTGCAATTTCAAATATACTATCCTTTTGGCATTTAATATCTATGTAGTGCCACTGCGAATTGCAAATGGAAATGGATGATGTTTAACTGAGGCGGCCTAGTTTTCAATAATGCGAGGCTGTTATTTGATGGTCGGCACAAACTCAGCCTCGTTCATTGAGTGGTCTTTTGATAGTGGATTTAGTTTGATCAGTTGAAAAACATGAGGCACAGTATTATTGCTAATGGCATCAAGTGAATTAAATTAAATCTTTTGCAAATCAATTGGAGCAAGAATTGTATATAAGCGGGGGTACTAATTTACTACTTTTCTACATTTTCATTTATTATTAACAATGTAATTACAATGTGTTGCGATGTTTGAAACAATGATTAAGTATGGTTCAGTTACCTCTTTTGGTTGCTTTGGTGGGCTTAGATTGTGCCCAGCAAATGCAGAAGTATTTAGTTGTGCTGAATCACAGCACTATTGTGTGTTCATAAGCTCAGCCTGTGACAGGGTGTTGGAATTGTTGTGACATGTTTTAATGTATATTTGTTAAGTTCAGTCTTTAGTATTATCCTCTTAATTGCTTCATATGTTGCTCAAGAATCATTGTGTACTTTATACTGTATGACTTTTAGGCAATCTTGATATTTGAGCATTCATACATGCTATCATAATTTTCTGTTGAATTTAACGCTTCTCAGGATCTGTAGCATGCATGGCTATCTGGGATTAATTACCATGGCTAAACTTAATGATAGTTGACTTGGACATGGATCTGTATTTAAAAGGCTAATGTGATGGAATTTTTGAATAACAGGCATCACTGGGATAAGTTGAAGATCATGCTATCCTTTCAGCTGAAGCAGGTATGGGGAGGTATGCTAGCATATGCATTTTTATCTATATTTTGTTGATTCTTAGAGGTATGGACGTAAGGTTTTTTTTTTTTTTTATTATTTATCTTTTTGTCTCAGTTCACGCAACTCCTAAATTTATTATTCATACATCATAGTTTTTTTTTTTTTACAGCATATATTGTATTTTTCACGCTGATATTTTGTCTTTCTCTACGTGTTTGAATTTGTTATACAGGTACTGTCAGAATACCCTGAGGCAAAATTGACTAGTGAGCAGCAGTATGCGTCGTTGGGAGAATCCTACATTGAGTTGGTTCATAAACTAGACGAAGGTATCCCATCTAAAGTCCAAACCATTCATTGAACCAGGAATGTTACTATTTTGTTCAGTATCATTAACTATGTGGATCTAATTTCGCTATATCTATATTAGAAATCATTACATTGGTGAATTTCCATTAAGATCTGAAAATCTTTCTTAAACATTAAAACTGCTTTTGACAATAAGAAATAAAATTGTTGACAATGTTTGATAGTGGAACGCATTCTAATTCTGTTGAACTCCGCAGCAATGGTTTACACTGGCGTAGTTACAAGTGTGTGGTGTGCGTACAGTATATTTCTGCGTGTGTAGTTATGGTTATCTACACAGATAAGTTACAAGCTATTTATGGTAATGTTTTTCTTTCCTCGTATAGAATATTTAGTGTTGACAGACAATGGCAATTATTTGGAATCACGTGAAGTTCTTTAGTAATTTTGACTGCCATTTTGTCTGCATGTCTATTTGGGGATTAATTCCCTTCTAAAGAACCCGAAAGATTTTAGAAGAGTACCCCTTGAGATTAGTTCCATTGAGCATTAGGTTGATATTATGTGGTTTAATCCCCTTTGATCTATTATTCGATGTCATAATGATATTGTCTCCAAAAGGGATGGCCATTTAGCTGCTAGAGCAATCCTTTTGGAGAGCTAGTTTCATAGACTCAACCCAGCCAAATTCAATTTTAAGCCTGCAACAAATCTTGAATAGTTAATAACAATATCATCTCTTTTCAATTCATATTTTGATATCATATTGTTGCTTAGATTCTTTGAATGTTTAAGCTGTTATTTACTCGCCGTATTGAACTTATTGTCGATATTATTTGGTGTGTAAAAGTTCCACTAAAATATTTTGATATGCTTTTATTTATGAATTCCAGCTCTTACTTGTTTCATTGAAGGTCCTCCATTTACATTGCAAAGGCTTTGTGAGGTAAATCCGGCTTTCTTCTGTGCATTATATTGGGCATTATTACTATCATGTTTAACATGCTAGCATCGGATTATCTAATGTTACCTTGTATGATATTACATTAAACAGATCCTATTGGATGCAAAAAGCATTTACCCAAATCTTTCTAAGCTTGCTTTAGCTCTTGAAAAGGTATGCTATACAATTTGGCCATGTGCACTGCGGTTCAATTTTTATATTTTTAGAATTATCGTTTACTTCAAAAATGGATAATCGTTCATTTTTATGATTGCTACTTAAGTTACAGATATTTTATGATTGCCAATAACAAAGAACAATTTACTTGACTTCTGTCTGTCTGGTGTTTTCTCTGTAGAACTTATTAGTTACATCTACATTGACAATCTGCACTGATCCATACCCGCAAGCAACAGAAAAAGTTCCGGTAGACCAAGAGAAAGCAAATGAAAAGCAGAATCAGCAATCTGATACAGTACAGAATGGCGTTGAGCCTCAGGTGCCTGACAAAGATGAAGTAATGACCGAGGCTGATGTGGGGGATGATATGACCATTGACATGGAAACTTTTGAAGGAGATAAGTCATCAGAAACCAATTCTGAACCTAATGCTAATAATCTATAAGCTTCGTGGTTAGTGTTAGTGTGCATCTTTAAACCCCTAAACTCTGATGAGCAGAAAGACTTGGACGCTTTCACTTTCAGTGAGCTCCAAATGCTATGAGGACAACGTGGACCTTGGCCATTTTTGGTAAAAGTTGGAGCTAGACATTCTTAGCATTTAAAAACAGAACAAAGTTTCTATATTGTGTCTTTGGATGCAATGCTTGTATTGGTGGAATGAAGGTGAATATCTCACTGTAGATCTGCTTTTAATATGTTCTCCCAAGTTAAATTCACAAACTTGTTCATGAACTTTGGCATCCATGACTTTGTAGTAGCTGCCACGCCTATTATTGAGTGTTTTTTTAACAATGATGGCATCATTAATGCATGTACTGGCAACATCTTGGGCCATCAAATGTGTTTCACTCTGGTTCTTGTGGTCACCCAAGAAAGAAAAGGCCAATGAACAATCTCTCAAAATTTTAATATGTTAAAATAGTAACCAAGAGGTTTTCATGGGAGTTTAAACATGCAACTTATTTAGGAAGTACGTGATTTTTAGACCGACCAAGAGGTTGTCTTGAAAGTTGAAGCTCAAATAAAAATTGATTATTATTTTTTTTTATGATAGGTGCTCCCATATAGAAAAAGAAAAAAGGTTGTTTGAATCCAAAAATAGTAATTTGATAACTCACTATAGGGATAGGGATAAAATGTTAGTAAAAAAATGAATTTTTATTTGTAAAAAAAAAAAATAAAGATTGAAAGATAATGAAAGATTGACTAAGATTACAACGAGCTTATTGAGAAAAAAAAAAATAAATTACAAAAGTAAAAGGTAGTACACTATGTTTTATCGTTTAAACTATTTAAAATATATAATAACACAACCAATTCATAAAAGAATCCCCTTTCGTTTCGGGAATATGGGAATGCATTTTCCTATCACTACGAAAAAATATCCACCCAATGAGACGGTAATTCTGTTTTATTCCTTCCTTTGTATACATGAGCAAATTGCTGTCAAAAGATAAGTTAAAAACGAAATGATTCTTGTTTCATTGAAAATGAAATCTGTATCTCAAAATCGATTTTTTTTTTTTGTTATTTTCAATATTGATGACGCATGCAGAGTGAATGTAAAATGCGTTAGTTAATTTGGAATAAGGGGTGTTGGTAACATGCAAGAACTTAGAAAGGATTCTGCACCTGCGATTAATGGAGAAATGGGTGGCTCCAAGTTTTTTCGTTGGAATACAAATGCAATGACTCTAACATTTCCCCCTCAAACCTTTTCTCTTCCGTCTCCAATCCCTCAATGGCCTCAAGGTATCAATTTATCATATAAGGTTTTTCCTATTTGAATATGCTTTATTGTTTGAATTTTTGAGGGCTACTATGCATTTCTTTTAATCCTTTATGCAAACAATTCCGTTTGGTGTTTCTGAATTATCATTTTATGTACCTTTTCCCATGGCATGTTTGATGAGACTTGATGTTGGTACAATTTCAGTGAATTAACACCTTCATGATAGCATAATTTACATATTATAATTCATCAAATCCAAATTCTTTCAGGAATTTATCTTTGGGGATGGTTTGCACTGAGTTTATGCTTGAAAGTAACAATTTTACCGAAACATTGCAGTCTCAATGACACATAACATTTTGAGAAAAGAACATTAACTTACCTCTGCTGAACAATTTTATCTGTGTATTTTTCATTACAGGACAAGGTTTTGCTTCTGGTGTTATAAATCTTGGTGAAATACAAGTTTCCCAGGTGACTAGGTTTGCGATTATTTGGAGTAGCAGTGCTACGACAGACACTAAAAATGCTGTGACATTCTATAGGCCTGTAGGAGTACCTGATAGGTTTCATATTCTTGGTCACTATTGTCAATCCGATGAAAAGCCTTTAAGGGGTTTTGTACTTGTTGCAAAGGGAGTTAAAATTGCTGATATTCATAATCAAGATAAGTTACCTCCGATGAAATTTCCCCTTGATTTTAGTTTGGTTTGGGGTGAAAATCGAAGAAGTTTGGAAACTTTAGGTGTATACTTTTGGGTACCTGAACCTCCTGAAGGCTACAAAGCCCTTGGATGTTTGGTTACTACCAAACCTGTGAAGCCTTTTTTGGATGAAATGTGCTGTGTTCGTTCTGATCTCACCCATGAATGTGAACCTTATCGCCAAATACTCACTGCTGGCTCAAAAATTCCGGAGTTTTCATTTCAGGTATGGAGTTTGAGACCTCGAGATCGTGGCATACTAGGGAAAGGAGTTTCTGTTGGGACTTTTTTCTGCAGCAATGGGTGGTCCACCATGAGAGAAGATGTAACTGTAGTATGCTTGAAGAATTTGAATCCTGAAATGCAAGCAATGCCAAATTTGCAACAAATACATGCACTTATTAAGCATTATGGCCCTACTCTTTTCTTTCATCCTCATGAAACTTACTTGCCATCTTCTGTGGAATGGTTTTTCAACAATGGAGCACTTTTGTACACAAAGGGTGTATCTGCAGGAGAGAAAATTGATGCAAATGGATCAAATCTACCAGGTGGGGGAACAAATGATGGCCAATATTGGATAGATTTGCCAAGAGATGATAAAAGAGAGCTTGTGAAACGTGGGGACTTGAAAAGTGCAAAGCTTTATGTTCATGTGAAGCCTGTTTTTGGAGGAACTTTCACTGACATTGCAATGTGGGTGTTTTGCCCTTTCAATGGACCAGCCACTCTGAAAATTGGAATCAAGGATATTCCTTTGAGCAAGATTGGAGAACATGTTGGTGATTGGGAGCATTTCACACTTCGCATAAGCAACTTCAGTGGAGAACTCTACAGTATATACTTCTCACAGCACAGTGGTGGTGAATGGGTGGATGCATGTGACTTGGAATATGTTGAAGGTAATAAAGCTATTGTTTACTCATCAAAAAGTGGACATGCAAGTTACCCTCATGCTGGAACCTGCATCCAAGGTTCTGCAAAACTTGGAATTGGTATTAGGAATGATGCTGCTCGCAGTAATCTGTATGTGGATTCTAGTATTCACTATGAGCTTGTTGCAGCTGAGTATCTTGAAAATGAGATCACTGAGCCTCAATGGTTGCAATTTATGAGAGAATGGGGCCCCAAAATTGTTTATGATTCAAAAACTGAGCTGGATAAGGTAATCAATGCTCTTCCTCGCTTGCTCAAATATTCTGTGAAGGGCTTATTTAACAAGTTCCCAGTGGAGCTTTATGGTGAGGAAGGTCCCACTGGGCCAAAAGAGAAAAATAATTGGTTACAGGATGAAAGATGGTGATTCTGTGGTGTTCAAATCACAGTTTGGTGAGTAAAAATTTTGGAGTGTTTTTGTTGCAATTGAATTTGAATGTACATATAGATAGATTCATAGATAGATAGAATTATGCAGTAAGTTTTAGGTTTGGGAGGTGCTTTGTCTCTTGCATGTTTGGCTAATGATTTTTGCATCACTTGTAATAATATATGCATAAATTTCGCAGTTGGATTGATTTCCTCTCAGTTATTCTGCAATATCTTTATTGTTGTACAATGCTTCTTCCGTAACAAAGAATCATGTTCATGCAAATCTTGCAGAAATATAATACTCTGTTTTTCTGCTTTGTGTAACTTTCATTTGGATACAACTTTAGAACTTAAATTGCGTGTTTTTTTTTTTGCCATCATTTTCATTCGACCTTTGTTTTTTTCAACATTTGCTAACTCCCAAAATGCTTATCAGATCTTGGCTATTTTTTTTTTCTTTTTATTTGCTGTACTATTTCATCAAAGCATCTTATTTTATTATTTTCGCTTCATTTTTTTCTTTCTGCATTTTTACTGTCTTCCTGAATTTGTATTACCTTACCTATGCTTTATAACCACTTTTTACATTTGTTAAACTATTCAGGCATTATTAATGAATGGTCGAAAAGGAGAACATAGTTTTTTCATATTTTAATCTTGATCAGTATTTATAATTTAACTGAACATAAATATCTTAAAGAAAATCTCATTGAAATCGTATAAATAAAAGAAAGTAGCTAAAGAACACTACTAATATTATTATTATTATTATTATATTAGCTAAAGAATGTATTAATGTTGATTTACCAAAAGCAAATAAAGAGAAAAACCTTGAAAGTTGAATCAATGTTATAAATATAAGGATCACAAATACTATTAAGCCTACGTCTTAATATACACAAAAACATGAGAACTAAAACATTAGTAGCTTCTATTATAATAAATGCCATCGATAATGACTGAATATAAGAGGGGGTAAGAAGGTAAATAATTGCAGCCACCCAATTGAATTGATTTACAATAAAACGTTCCCGAGAATAATGAGAAGCTCTCAATGCATTAATTAGTCAGAAGCACACAGAAATAGCAGAGTGATATGAGGTATCCATGGCGGGAGAATGAACAAGTGATCAAGTATCCATGGCCTTCTATGTGGTGTGTCTTCACTTACAAAGGGATAACGAAAAGCCAAAAGAATTTGGTTAATGAATCTTCACACACACAAATTTGGTTAAGCACCCACCCTAGAAGCCAAAACAGCTTCAGATGCAAACCAAATAAATTGATAATCACTCACATCATCTTTGAATGGCCACGCACTCTACAAACTCATCCTGAGATCAAAATACGTCTGCAGTAAAGAAAACACATACAATGTAATGGGATGATAAACAGAAGGATTGAAAAAATATATGGTGGTAAGTAAAACCTTGAAAATTAGATGGATGAAGTTCCTAGTCCTATTGAAGAATATCCGGCAGCTTTTCTCTCCTTCAGAGTTGTGGACAGCCAGTCCAAGCCCTCATAAAGACCATCTCCCCGAAGAGCACAAGTGCCCTGCATGTGCCACTTTCTGTTCTTGAGATCAAAGAGACCTAACCCTTCGCATACTTCCCTTGGTGACATTGCTCCTCTCTGAAAAAGAAAAGCAAAATATTAACTAGACTGATAATAATGCAAAACTCCGTAAACTGTTTGGAGGGGATTAGTTTGTTCAGAAAGAATGGTCTGCCAATACCACAATTATTGATAATCATATAGAGTGAATTCTTTTTTTCTGGTGGTAAATGTTTTACGGTCAGGAAGAATCATGAACAGACAAGAAGAAAACATGGCACTTATTAATAGAAAATGTTACCCAGTACAACAGAAAAAACATTTATCTTCAACTTTTTCTGAGAACTCTGAATATTACCAAAAATTAAGAAATTATATTAACAAAATTAAGAATTCCCTCACAGATCATTGTCTCTCACTGCCAATTTTTTACGGCTGTCCCACATATATTTTTGATATTTCATTATAATTCCATCGAACCAAACAACTAACAATCTCCAACTTTCACTCTCTTCCTTCATCGCCCGCCCCCCTCTATTTCTTCTGTAACAAACTCTGGATAAAAGAGAAGAGCTGAGCCAAATACATGATGGTTAAAGAGCTTATTTTTTATAAAAGAAAACCAAGGGATAGGACTAGCTTTTAAATAAAAGTTAAGTCAATTTTAAGACAAGTAGTTTAAGTCATAAAAAGTTAGGCAAACATGGCCTATAGTTAAGTTTGACCCTTTCCAACTTAGACAACACAAACAAAGCGAAAAGAGGTAAAGAGAAATCAATTTTAGATACAGTTTAAAATAACAAATGACAAGGAATGTTCCCACAATAGGATGCAACATGGTGCGTGTGACATTATCTGGGAAAGCCAAATACAAAATAGTATTTTATTAAGTCACTAGGTGAGAAAATCTACATCGAGGAAGCCCCTTCTGTCAACTAGCGCCAAGTTAATTAGGTTGGCATTTCAATTCTAATACATATTGGAAAATAAATTATTGTGAAATTTGACTAACTAACACGCAAGGTGTTTTCTAAATAATCTTGTGTAGGTTAGTTGGATCTATGATGGGAACAAACACTCAGTCACATTTTTACATTTCTCATATGATCCAATCAACATATTAGCTAATCATAGTGCAAATTAGGTATGTGCACACACGTGCCCAAGTGATACAAATTGTTCTGTTGGATATATCGTGCATCATCTAATAATGGTCACACACAATAATGGTGAAGGTAACAGTCTCTGATTAGCTTGTAAATAATTTCCTCGGTTCTACTACACTTGATTCCTCCACATATTTAACTAATTCAATGGTTCTTACTATTTATATGCATTAATAATAGCACACTACAAACTTGTAGCGTATTCAGTAAACAGTGTCAATCAATTCATATTATTTGGCACCAATTTCTTGTTACTCATGAAGGTATCCATAAATGTCAACTCATTCATCCAAAAAAACACAGAAAATGAAGAATGAAGACATACCAGGTCCTGTTTGTTCGCAAGCACCAATATTACACTGTGGAGCATAAACGGATCATTTATGACTGCCTGCAAGTAATCCATGGATCTATTCAAACATAGTTTGGAATAACATGACACATGTGTTCCTGTTTTTTATTTCATTACCTGAAATTCCTGCTTAGCTTTTCCTAGCCTTTCTCGGTCCAGACTATCAACAACATATATCTGCATAAATACATATTTATCAATCTGGCAATTATAGACCTGATCATGTCTTTTCAGTTCAATTGCATAGATGAATGGTTGTAACAGAAGGAAAAATTCACAAGTTCCGAACTGCATGAGTTGTATTTTTATTAAGATAAAATGCATAAAACCATGGAAACTAATTCCTACCAAACCATCAGTGTTGTTGAAATAGTGCCTCCAAAGTGTCCTTAATTTCTCTTGCCCTCCAACATCCCAAACTGTGAAAACAACATTCTTATACTGAACCTTCTCCACATTAAAACCTGCAAAACACCAGAAATTTATAAGCCTCAAACAAACAGCATACAGTTTAGTTCTTTCTAATTTTTCTTCTACTAAACTGAAGTGCTATACTGTAACAAGATTTCTCTGGTCAACTCACACACACCAAGTGCTAATAGATATCCGTCCAATTCCATTAATAAAAAGACTTCCATGCAATGCCGAAACAAAATCTCCATAATTACAAACAAATTCAAACAGACCTAGAAACAAAAAACAAATATGTAGATTACTGACAAGTACACGATTAGCATCCTTTGGGTATCAAGACAGAAATAGCATAATTAGGTTATACTAAGAAATCTGCTTAAAAGAATTGAACTATGTATTCAGAATGAAACCCACCAATTGTAGGAACAGTAGATAAAACTTCTCCAATGTGGAGCTTGTACAGTATAGTAGTTTTGCCGGCAGCATCAAGACCAAGCATCACAACCTAAACCAAGAAAATGTTCAAGAAAAGGCTAAACAGGAAACTCATCCAAAAATTAAGAATGAGTGATTAGAAGAATGAGACTAGGCAACATCATATTCCTTTGCTGATTAATCATGATGATAGCTGAATGTAAACGCAAACTATTCAAAAAGAAATAAATGAAACAAAAATCAAACTTACAAAGAATGACATATTCATGCTTTTACTAATGATTATTGAAATTTCAAAAAAAAAAGGAATGAGGAAGAGACCCGCATCTCAGTATTGGAGAAGAAGGTATCGAAGAGCTTCCGAAAAGTTTGACCCATGCCTCTGTTCTATTCTGTTGCGTTGGATGAAATCGGGAATAATCGATTTGTAATGAGAAAAGCAGAAGATGAATTGTGAAGCTTCGAATCTAATCAGAATAAACAGGTAAGGGATTTCAATGGGCGATTCATTCCCCTACCATCACTCCCATGTTCAACAACAAATTCACAAATCAATAATCAATAATACAAATCAAAATAACAATGTAATCTTCCCCTTTTCCTTCTTACTTTATATACAATAGTTTAAACAAAAGTATTCTTCTATTTCATTTGTTTTCTCGTATGTATACAATTTAAAAAATTTAAAAATAATACTAAATACAATTTCTGATTTTTGAAAAATGTAACTTGACATTAATAATTTTTTTTATTAAGTTTTAAAAAAATGTATATAAACATCACCGTCTATTTTAATAATTATTCGAATAAAAAGTAACAATTTAATTTCAAAATTTATGGATATTTGTAAAAATAAAACATATTACAGAAGAGAAATAATACTATTGAGTTTGGTTGCGATTATTTTTTCGAAAATCTGGTGAGATGGAAAAATTGTAATGGCATTGCAAATAAATTTTCTATAATCCTCCAGTAAAATTGTGAAATTGCGTAAAAGGACTGTGTAACTTTTTTCGGTATTTATTTTTTATAAAATATTACCAATAACATTTTTTTATTATTGTTATTGTTGAATGTAACTTAAAAAAATGAACTTTGAGTGAGATGATGGATTTGTTATTTACCTGGTGATTAAATTGTTGAACTTTGATCTATTGTTTCTTCCTGTCTTTGTTTATTTTCAAATGTTATTTTAAGAGGTTTTATATAAATAGAAAAATACAATAAAATTTTGTTGTTTTGCATAAAATAATTACGAAGAAATTCATTTTACACAAATTGTGTGTTTAGTGTTTAAATGGTATATGTGAATTGTTTTTAAGAAAATATTTACAGGTGTCAACTACAGAGTGTCTATGAAGCAAATTTATGGAACTGCGGAGTGGACTTTCCTCCATACCTAACTCTGCTCAAAGGTGTGGGCTTCACACTTAATTGGTGTAATTTTTCAATTTTAACGTGTCGCTATGATAAAAAGTTAAAAAAAAAAAAAGTCGTAATAAGTTTTATCACCATATGTAAGGTTTTCTATCAGTGGCAATGATAGAAAAGAGCAGAAAGAAATTAAGTACCCTAAGGAATAGTGTAAAAAACTTTGAAATTTCAAGACCAAACTTTTAACCCGACTTACAAATGATTCACTAAGATAATCACTATAATTGTTGCCATTACCAGAGATTTCATACAAAACTAACCCTGATTTATATCTCCATCTCCACCGGTATGATTTTACAAAAACCTGAAATGGTTGGCCTTTAAATTTTTTTAAAGTATTTTGAATTAACTATTTCAATCCCCACGCAATATTATCAAAACAAATACTTAATATAAAAAATAATTATCAATTCATTAAGATATTTAATAATTAAAATAATATTTAGGTAATTTAAAAATGTAAATATTGACATTTTGCCGTCAATATTAATAGAGAAGAAAGATCGACAATAAGAAGAGACAAGGGAGACTAGAAACAAAGAGAAAACAAGTACACATTCGATAAGAGAATAAAAGGTGAAGAAAAGAAAGAACAGACCATAGAAAAAGATCCATAGGAGAAAGTGACAAAAAGAAAAGAGCGAGAAGGAAAAAAAAGCATGGATATAGTAGATATACGAAAGTACAGAGTCTTCAAATAATATTTTCTAATGAAATTTAAAAATTTACAATTTTAACTAAAATAATTTTCAAAAAAACACTTCACTTGAAATCATTAATTTGAGTGCACACTACCCTAACGTTCCCCCATTTTTTCTAAATAAAAAAACGTTGTAGTACAGAAGCTAAACCTATTAACTATGCTTGATGTTATACCAATAAGGGATCTTTGGGATTCAGATTCCTTTATCAATTGTAAATGAAAAGACAGTAATAGTATAGAAAAACATCTTCTCTCTCGATTGGGAGAGAATGAAGAGACATTATATAACACACTAATTAATGAAACCATATATTAAGTGCAGTCATGGTACATAAAATGAATATCCCTAAAAATTAATTGGTGAGGGAAAAAAATACAAAATATCAAACCACAAGGGTTTTCTGCACAAACCGCCCGAGGTTAGGAGGTCACACCTAAGGAGTCATGAATACTCGGAATGAGTCTTCCATCCTGCGATTCATTCTATATAAAGATATAGATATATGCTTTCATGAATCCCTTACAAATTAGTAATTGAATAATCTACACTCACCCCGGCCAGCCAAAACTTTGAAATTGGGAAGAGGACGAAAACTCTGCATCATCTCTTCTCAAAACTACCTGGCAATGGATTCAATCAAAGCCTGTGAAACAAGTTAAAATTCCCAAGACACTAACTACCATATCTACGAGTCCACCATTTCATCTTGCAATTCGCTTGGAGCAATAAGCCCAGGAATAGAAAGCATTCTTTGTCGTTCTCTCTCTCTCTGAGCCGCAGCCTCTTCAGCATATAGATCTTTGTTATCCTGCGGAGAAAACCCAAATTAATAAACTCATACCATTAGCACAATCAAAGGAATAACATTAAATAAGGAAATACCTGAGCTGAAAATTCTTTGGACTGGATAAGAAAATCTCGTATATGATTTTTAAAAGTAGATAGATCGTTGGTTGATTCGAATAGTCCTTTAACGAATTGAGTAACCTGCAAATTTCTTCAAATTAGTCATTTGTTTTAAAAGACAAATATTATTTATTTCTCTACATTTACCTCTGTTGCGGTCATGTTGGGAAATGACGTGCTTAGAAGTTTTATGGTAAACTCTTGTACAAACGCAGAATTACTTGGGTATGGATACGGATTAGTAACAACATCCCAAAGAGCTTCGGTTAGGACACCAGTTTCCAGCTGAAAAGACAGAGCTGTTATTTTTGCTATTTTTTACAAACTAGTAAAACAAAGGATTGTGAGACCGTACCAAACAGAACAAATGCTGAAGGACCAAGACATGCAATTTGAACCCAGGCTTATGAAAAGTATCAGTCAATACAGCGAATATCTCTTGTTCAATTGTCAAAAAGTATGTCCGATAAAACTGATTACAGAACTCTGAGCCCTGTTACAAAATTCCACCAACATAGTAAGAACCAGAACAAGATTAATTTTACTACGGATGAAAAATTAGAATTTATTGTTTAGAATAGAGAACGTGTAACGAATAATCCCAAAAGAAAAAATTGCATATTGCATATAGTTAACAAATAAAACTAGTCTGCAGAAAGACCACACCTGAAATTTCTTCAGCATCTCTAACAGCAAGTTCAGCCCAGTTTCAGCAATATTTCTTTCAGTGTGCCGAAAAGCCCATATGATAGAGTCCATAACAAGTTTCAATTGCTGGCACACAAATTACAAATAACATCAAGCACACAAGATTACAAAATTTGACAGCAGTCAAAGTCAACAATTAAAAAAATAAAAGAGAGATGGAGCATGTAACACAACCTGACTTGAAAGGCAGATTAACGCAGGGAAACAATGAGTAGCTATGGCACGAAGAAGAGAGAAGAACTTGAGGCGATGCTCTGGGTAATCTTCAAAATTTTTTGTAATCATCTGCAGAAAATACCAAATAACTTTGTGCCATCACAATTGATACAAATTACAAGTTATAGAATTTCAACCTCATGCACCCAAAAATAACCACCCGAAGCCTTCTATAGTGGATGAAACAACACCAGTGTTCTATAGTGGATCATGTCTACAAACAAACAACTAATTGAAAAATCTCCCGTAACTCCGTCCACCTTTGACAATTACACTACCATTCATCTAATCTACTCTCTTTTTACTAGAACTCTGCATGTCTGTCCACACAGGTCCAAATCACATGTGGAGAAATTCAACCAGTTTATCAGAAATATGCTCATGTCAAAATTTATCCCTCTTCTCCATATATGCATTTTAACATTTGCAGTAAATTTGTATCTAAAAAAAACAATTTTGATATAAAAATAACATTATATACTTTTAGAAAAGAAATTAAAAATATTTGAATGGATGGAGCTAATTATCAAATAAATGGGTCTGAATTACAAATAATAACAAAAACAATAATAAACTAGGACAATTGTATCATAGCTGAATATCCTACACAGTACCTCAAGTGTGCACTGAAAGACAGCTTCAAATATGCGAGGTACATCTTCGATCATTGCAGATTTATATCTGGAAGAGAGAGATGAATGACATACTATTCATAACTAACAGAAAACACATCACCACTCTATTCTTAGGAAGTAAAGAACATATACAAACAGAAAATTAGATTTCAAAGCACCAGACCAGTCAATAAAGAATGGAAACCAAAAAAAAGGGGGGAGGGGGGAGGACAGCAGCATACTTATTCACAATTGTGGCAAACAGTGACAAAACCTCTGACTCCCTAGCATCAGGAACATTCCTCGCATAATCTCCAAGAACAGGATCCATCATTGGAGGCACAAATTGTTTGCCAATTTGTGGTTGGTCTTCTGCCTTATCCAAGAATGTCTCAATCAGCTTAAGTGTTTCCCTCTTCACCGAACTGCATGAATATAAACATGGATAGGTAGTAGAGTCCACAATAATCACATAGTACAGAACCAATACATCTTTTTCATGGTCTTACCGTAGAAGTTTCACGTAGGATGTTCTAGAAGCAAAAGGTCCCCCTTCAGTAATACTCTTTGAAATAAGCTCGCTGTACATTCTGTGGTAGGAACACAAAAATAACACGATTCAGCAAAAAAACTATCAAACTATTTGTTGCTTAGTAACATCCTTGCTAGAGAGTCCCTGAATATAAAAAAACTAGAACTTGCCTGTATACATTCAACATGTCCAAAAAGATCATCGAGATTTGGGGCAAGAAATATGTCCCTAAAGAAGATGCAACACTTGTATTCGTCTGAAAGTGAGAGTTTAAAATCAAAACCTTAACAACAAAAGTGGGCAAGACCCAGGATGAAATGCTAATTTACAAGCAGAACAATTAACCATAAAAAATGAAAACTAACTTGACAAACTTAAAACAATAAAGATTGTGAATGAAGACATTTTATTGTACTAAATGACTAAATAAGGAAGATGTACACCGACTCTGACACGGACGCTGAACACAACATTGACACGGTGAGGCCACTAGGGTCACACTAAAATTTTATAAATGATTTCAACATTGACACGGTGAGGCCACTAGGGTCACACTAAAATTTTATAAATGATTTTAACGCTATACCTGCAATATATTAAGCACTGTCCGGATAACATCCTGATCCTTTAAAAATTCAACGTTTTGATGAGCCTGACCTATAATTTCCATCCATTTCTGAAAAAACCGAAAAACCGCATCCAATATTATGGTTTACCGAATATATAAAAAAACAAAAAAAAAAATTCAGATCCTTGTCTATCAAAAGAAATATTTAGCAGAGACCTGATTTGGGAGTTCCATCAACCGCTGAAGATATTCATCTCTCTTCTGCGCATCAGACTCTGCCTGAATCATGTGACCGACCTACAACGCAAAATATAGCTTAAAGATGTGCAAACACAAGTATACAAATAGAGCAAATAGAGCTTATGGGAAATGATGTTATATATATTTAACCAATGAATTTGAGATTAAAGATTTATATAGACATACATTTTCATATAAGGATTAAAGATTTATATAGACATACAGATTCATAGAAGGATTAAAGATTTATATAAACATACAGATTCATAGAAGGAATGTATTTGATGAGGTTCAAGATCCATAATAGTGGTGGGAAGGCCTGTCAGAAGCTCAGACACAAACGGTTCATTTTCCCCAACCTGAAATACCAACCATTGTGACAGTTAGGGACTATCTGTACTGAAGTTGATGCAAATGAATGTGAAGGATTATCTCAAGTTATATGCAAGCTTGTATAATAAAATGACTACGACTACATTTTTGGAGAGAAAATTTGCAGCCAATTACCTGAGTGATCACAAATTTACGCTTACACTTCTGTACTATTTTCAGAAATGTGTCACAAGCCATATCCTGAAACACAAAGAAACGTGATTATAGAAAGCTTTAACAATTGACGACCCACAAACAAAATAAAAACAAGTAAAGAGGTTAGGTTAGAGTAAAATCATATAATAACAAAAGTACAGACAGAAGAAAAAAATAACCTGAACTCCAGGATGGGTCTCATGCATAAACTCAAACAACTTATTCACAACAGTTTTAAGGAATTTCCAATGAGCTCTTAGAAATCTTGGATACTGGCCCACAACATACCTGCAAAAAAGACATTAGAAAAATAAAAGCAGTACTAAACAACAAAAAACAAAACAAAATGGCACATGGAAACAATTCTTACATGATATTACTTGCAATAACAGCTTTGTTATCTTTTCCCTTTGTAATTTCACATAGGTTTAATAGGTCACGAATGACCATAACCAAAAATCTGTTTTCCTGCAAAAGATTTAAGATTTAACTAAAAATAGTGAAGAAAAATATCAAACCTAATAAAAGAATGCCACAAAAAATACAGAGATAGTTAACAAAATTATATCAGACAAGAAAGTGAGCTATGAATGCATCTATCTCGGAAAAAGTAAAATAGACCTACATGAATCCCATACATATCAGAGTGCTAAAAGAAAAAACTGAGACATGATAACAATTAACATATTCCTACCAACACAGCTTTGCAGTCCACGCAGTCCCTCCCTTTCAGGAAAACAACATTACACAACCAACATTGCTCCAGCGAACCTCACAAGTCCCCTTTGGATCATTCGGTTATTTATTATACAATCATTTTCAAACCAAAGATCTTGAATGTATTATATACTTCTTGAGTATTGAAGTTGATCAAAGTAAGGTATTGTAATTTCACAAATGAAATACACCTTAGATTTTAAAAGAAACAGGTTTGATTGATTGTAGACCTATGGACCCATACCATGAATTAATGGCAAAGCAAGTGAGCTCTGCTCAGACCCAGGAAAATATAGAATATCATGTATATCTTTGATGCAAGGGTTCCTATAAACGACTGAATTAGCTATAAGATAAAACAATCTCTCCTAAGCTTTTTTTTCACATTCATGTCTTCAAGTATATCATTCAAGGTTCTTTAATACTCCACTTAATGAAACCTAGGTCAACAAAGTTGGCACAGTTGTCCTAAAATTCATATTTAAAAAAATTTAAAAACAACATGCTACAATTACCAAAAAGGAAGACTTCAAGGGTTGTACAAATCCTCATTTGATTTTGAAAATGAATTCATATAGCATATAGGGTCATAATATCAATTGGTCTAGGGTACGAAGTTTAGAATACCTGTTCTTCCATCATAGAACCGGATATAGAACCTATTGCCCAACATAGTGTATTTAAATTGTTCCATGTCCAATCCTCACCACTGAGCTGTTTACTCAATTTCCTCAGCATCTGGAATTACAAAAGACCGTTAGAAACAAAAGGCCATATATATGAACCCAAACATACAACAATGTATTATAGGTAACCTTTACATCTAAGCAAAAGAATTACATAGCTACATCTTCAAGCTTAACAATTGAGACTATGGTTTTACCATCCAGTAAATGAAAGTTCAGCTCATACTTTAACAATATTGAATTTCCAACCAATAACAATTATTAAATTATTAAACCAGATAATACGGAACAAAAATAATAATAAGATTGTATTTCCCAACAAAACAACAAAAGCTATTCAGAGCCACAAACCTGCTTTTCAGTATCATCATGGTCAAGATGTGATAAATAAATAAGGGTCTCCCTCATAATCTGTATAAAAAACAATGACAGGTAAGTGACAGATTGATAGATTGGATTAACTCTAATTAGATATTATTTTTAAGACTTTAATTCTACTTATTTGATCTTAAGCAGCATAATTAGTATGCATTAGCTTTTGATCGTATTGGATTAGGTTATAGTTATCTTTATGCTATGCTTGATAATATTTCAGAGTATCGATATTGAATCAGATTACTAAGCATCTAGGGTAGTAATATGGAATTATCCATGAAAAAAGTGTCTCCAAGTAACTAAATATCACAATCAATATTATTCGTAACCAATCTATTAAAAAACTAATTTAAGGATAAAAAGCCATGCAGTTTTTTCACGAACCTTGTACTGAACAAGAACGTCATTGTCCTTCAAGGTTTCACGAACAATGTTCCCATTTTCATCTTCAACTATGAGAACTTCTTCAGGTTTTGCCATTCGACAGATCATGAGCATTCTCAGCTTTGACATGGGACCAGCATACAGTTGTCGGCGCTGAAGAAGCTGAGAACCATGTCCATCAACCATGCCAGGGAGCATTGCCGGTACCTACTTATCCCATTGATGAACATACATCAGTAACACTTGGACATATTCATACATTATATAACCATCATAATATCTTTACATTCTAACATAACACCTAAACATTACAAAGCTTCTAAAAGCTTACAAAAGAAAGAGGAAGTAACTGAAGAAAATGAATAAAGGAAGCAAAATTGCATAGAAGAGGGTGAGTAAAACAAGTAAAACTATATTTGCAACAACTAGTATCATGCTAATTGCCTTATAATTTTTATTTGTTTAACTAATAAAGTGCTTTCACAACTATGTATTTTATCATACCCTAGTAAGAATATGCTATTAAATTATGAAATTTTGTAAAGATGAGCAAAATATCAACCGTATATAAAAAACTGAAATAATTTTATTCATAGAACATTTTTCATTATAAATATTATATATCAACTCATATTTTGCTAAACAGATTTAGTTAAGAAAGAGTGATAGGTTTAGTTAAGAAAGAGTAATAGTTAATCCTTGATGTGATAGAATTAAAGAGAGCACCTGAAGTCCCATCAGGGTCGCTGCAGCAGCAGGATTGTCCAAACTTCGGTGTGGTTCAAACAGCTCCGACACCAAAGAATTCCAGTAGTCCAAACAGACCTGTTATTTTTTAAGAAAAGATACAGCATGAACCTAGGAATTTAGAAAGACCGTAGTGGCACATGTGGCACAAAAACTAAACAAGAACGCACATGTACGCAAACAATTGGGAGGGAATGCTGAAGACATCTATAAGACAAACATAAAATGAAACACAATCATTCATAACATAGGAAATATGCAAAAGCAAACATTTCAATATCCGCATACCTTAAAAACCTCAGTATCATCGACATAAGAAATGTTGATAAGATATTCAAGGCCTACAAGCAAAGCAGCTATATTCTCTTGAGTGGATTCCAGGATGCGAATGTGAACCTGCATATGTAAAAAGGTACCATAATATTGTTAAGAAATAACAAAACCTTCCACAAGAAACCCAAAAGTGGTACATAAAAAAAGGAAGAGGATTAGAAATAAAAGAGAGCCCATGAAAAAGGTCAAATTGTTTCACAATACAAGCATTTGTACATTTTCACAATATAGTATACAATGTTCTCACAACATAAAAAATAAAATCACAACATAAAAAGTAAACTTGCCTTGTAGAAGGATGTGAAGAAAAGTGCCAGATTCTGTATAAATGCCTACAAAAAAGAAAAAAGGGTCAGTCAAATACTTTACAATTAATAAGGCAAACTAGGCATCTTGATCTTTTCAAGAAAGACTCACTTGTTCCTCAGTTGAGCCCTTTGAATATGCTTCAGGAATATCTGAAGTCGGTGGGAGTATACTCTGCATCAAACACACCATGTCCAAAATCAATAAAACAAATAAATTGAAAATAATCAAATGATTAAGAATGCAATGTATTTCACAATAAACGAAGATCAAAACACACCTGCAACTGGACCATGAATATGTTATACATCTTGACATACTGCACATCATAATAATTTCCAAATTGAAGGGCAGCCACCTGCAATGATAAATAGTGAATTATTGATGTCGAAAACATTAAGGAAAATTCTAATGCATATAAAAAAGGAACATACCTCAGTTAAACACTGCAATGTTAGGTTCCTATATGCTGGGAGTGGGAAAAATTTTAAGAGTGTCTCAAGCTGTACATAAAGCAAATATCAGTTTATGAACTCCTCAGAAAGAAAAAAGCACATTTCAACTGAAAACTTCACATACCAATGGTGATTCAAATATATAACCCAAGGGAATCCATGATAAAAAGGCATGCAATGTAGAGAGAGTCGCTCGTATGAGTTCAGTCCTTTGCGAGGCTGATAACACATACAAGCATAACTCATGAATGAGTTGAAATTCACTGCAAAAACCAGTGTAAATATTAGCAACAAATAGACACCTCATAGAAAGTAAATGTAGAAAAATCACATCCAATCATCCAAAGGAACTGCTGGAGAAACTAATTCCAATTTAGAAACAATTAAGTCAGCATGCTATCATGTGGTTACAAACAAGCCGAGCAGTAAACTATTCTTAAATCCCTTCGTTGTTTTCTGAAGATAATTTCAGTTCCAAACTAGACAGCCCATGGCTGATAAAAAATTACATCATTTTATGTCAATCAACCTAATCTAAACCTCCAGTTAATTTACCAATTACCAATAATAAACAAATAAACCAACCACAATCTATGTTGGCCCCTACAATATTATTATCAACAAATCTACCTAACAACTAATAGAAGCTAGATATTATCTCTTGACATTCTTAGAGACACTAAATCTCATACAAGTAAACCAAAAATAATATAGCATCTCAACTAAAAAATTTAAAATGGCAAAAACCTTACAACAAATCTACTACTGCAAAATCAGGCCATTAAAACTCAATCTTTCAGACGCCCAACAAAAAATAAATATAAAATGTCAAGCACAAAAAGGACATACAGTTATGTTCTATCGACATGAATTACCTGTTCAAAGATTGTTTAAGCTCTTTTATCTTCTGCTGGGTCATCTCGCCTCTTGAAAAATCAAAAACCTCTTCACTCAAAAGCTGTAAGGACATTTTTTAGATTAGTAATTTTGACATCAGGAGAGAATCTAAGGGGAAATAGTCTGAACTTACTTTCAATATAGCCATACAATTCTCGCAAATTGTTTCACTAGTTTTAGCTGCAGAAACAAGATCAGGAATAAAACTTCGCCATCTTGCTGGCCATTCATGCTTCAAAATCTGCATGAGTAAAACATATGGATGAAGACTGATAATTTAATCATAATAATCAGTCCAAATAACGGAACAGAGCTACCATTTTTACCTGAACTAATATAATGTTGAGTTTGTTGACGTACAACCTTTCTGATCGAAATGAAGCATCATTACTAGAAAGCTACGCAAGAAAAGTTGATAATGAGATAAATGACAAAGGATCTACAAAACACTGAAAAGTCCAATTTCTGATTTCTTTAAATGTGGATCATACCTGTACAATGACATCAGAGATGAAATTTTTCATTCCATCTCGCTGCTCAACAGGTAATGCATTCCATCTATACTTAATTACACCTTCTAGAACCTGAATGTAAAAGAATAAAAGAATACATAAACTAATAAAGTCATCTTTAATACAATTACCAATGAGTAGAAAACTTGTTCACCGCCAAGCAATTCTTGCTTTCCAAGTCATTGCTCAAATAAAGTTTAACCCCATAATGATTGTTTTTGGTTGTTTTTGAGGTAAGCCTCTTCTTGACAACTAAATTCAAGATCTATGATGCAGCAATCTTTCCTACATGCACTCAAATCATCCATAATTACAAGTAAAGGAATTTACGTAAATGCTTTTAACCAAGGATCCTCTCAAATGCAACATAACTAATATTATCAACCTAGAACAAATATATAGATCCCTACCTAAAATTTGATATACTAGAAACAATCCCACTAAAAGAGTGTCACTCCCAGTAGTACTACACTCAATTTCCTTAAACAAGGTATGAAATTTGAACCTTGTAAATGAAAACAAGTGGTTAAATGGGGACTACACATGGTTACCCAAACATTCCAATAAAAAATGTTCTAAAGTCTAGACAAAGTTCTATTAGTTAGGACTGAAATCCACATTTGTTGTTATAACTATAAGCAAGTCAATCCCACACCAGAAGAATACTACATACTATTGAAACTCACATCCTTTGCCGCAAACCACAAATTAATAATCCACTATCCTTAACAAGAACTGTTCATCCCCATCTCGAATAACAGAAAATCAAACAGATCATTAAACAAGCCAAACCTGTAAGGCGAAGAACTTGGTATTCAGATTCTGAGTATTTTGCAGAATATGCATGACTTGTAGCCACATATCGGGATTGTTTTGTAAGTCGCGCAGAATCTGATCAGCAGCATTTCTCTGCATCATTTTTCAGTGCAACATAAGTCCGTGCTTAGTACCACATTCTCTAAATAAAACATATTACTCTACCAATTAACCACACTAGTAAAAAAACACAACTCATCCAAATAGGTTCTGTTTAACTCCACATTGCACATATTATCAAGAGATGAATTAGTAGAAAGAAACAGAACCGAACACGCAACCAACCCGAAACAATTATCCACACTAGTAAAAAAAAAAACACAGGTTCTGTTGTTTAACTCCACATTACACATATTATCAAGTGGTGAATTAGTAGTAAGAAACAGAACCGAATACGCCCAACAACCAACCCGAAAACAGAGAGTTAATCGAATTGAGTGATTAAACCCTAAGTGTAAGTGAACGAAACAAAAGACGGAGACACAAACCTCTTCCTTAGATCCGGTGCCGTAGAAGGCAGCGACAGTGGCATCAAGGAGCGGAACATCAATCGGCTGGCTCAAATCTCGGAGCTTCTCGGCGGCCATGGAATGAGAGTGATAAAACCCTAGAGTAGTGTACGGCCAGGAGCAAGAAAAACCCTAGAGTAGAGCGCGAGAGAGAAAGAGAGATATTTCAGGGAGAAAGAACTGCCTTAGACTTTTTATTTTTATTATTGGAAATATTAAAATAAATGTTTGTGTGTGTATATATAGAGAGAAGAGGAGATGAAAGAGACAGCTTGAATTTGAAGCAGAGTTTTTGAACGAAAGGAAGATAGGCGCACTTAAAGGGACTGTGTCGATTTTAGTTTGATGCTTCGGGGAGCTATGGGCTGTGTTTTGCTTTCTCACTCTTTCTATGCCCAATTTTTCTTTTTGTTGGCCCATTATTCTACCCCACTTTTCTATTTTATTTACTTTTTTAAAGCTTAAAAAAAAGTTTATTTTCACCTCTATGTTGGTGATAATAATGAAAATTATATTATTTTAAAATCATTTATTGTTAGATTAGATTGTATATTACTAGAATCATCGATTTAGTTTTTATTTCTAATATTATTAGATTATTAGATTCCGTTTTACTTCCGATCAAAACTAATTTCTTTACAGTGAAAAAATGATTTGTTTTTCATTTTGGAAAATAAATTAAATAGTTTATTGTGGACAAGAAGGTCTTGAAAACTATATGGACCAAAAATAAATCATAAATACATCTAGACTTCGTAAAATAAACTAACAATGTATATTTTGATTTTTCAATAACACTAAAAATTAAGAATGTTAAACATTTATAATTCATAATCTATATCTATAACCTATAAATTATAACAATATATGTTTAATAATATATAAAGAAAATATTCTTTTTTATAACCATTATTTTAAAAATTTCTTTCATTTTTAATAGTTTTTTTTTTTCATTTTTTCATTTTTTTATTTTACATCTAACAATTATTTTAAAGATTAATTATATACTTTTTATTAATTTTAACTAAAATTTTAATGAAAATTTAAAAATGCAATGCGTCTGTATTTTTGTTAGTATATAATAAAGTATATAAAATTAGTTCATTTAGAGAAAAGTTTTACATGTGGTGATACATATAAACTTAGCCAACTATTTTTATTAATATTATTTATTTATAAAAATATCATTTAATATATCTATAATTATTAATAATAAATATAAAACTATTTCAGTTATAAATAAAAGTTTTACATATGACATCGCAAATTTAACCAACTATTTTTTTATTAGTACTATCTATTTATAAAAAAATAATTTAATCTATAATTTATAATAATATATATTTACAAGTTACATGTGAATCTAGCCAACAGTCTAAATGCTATCTGTTTATAAAAGGATATTTAATTTTGAATATTTAAAATATACAACTTTTTTTTACAAATAGGTCGTTTTGATTGATATTATGTATTAGACCCTGTTGTATTAGTAATTGATGTGAGAGAATAAATTTAGTTGTATACTGATGTATTTAGAAAATAAATCCTAAAGTAATTTATTATAAAAAAAATCAAATTGTAAATTAAAGATGACATCATATTTAAGTTATATATAAAAATCATTATCAAATTTTAATAAATAAAAAAAATATTTTACAATAAAAATATATTACAATTTAAAAATAAAAATTAAATAAATACATTTTATTTTATAAAATATATTGGTAAATATTTATATATTATATCTTATATTTTAATTTAAAAATAGACAATAATTTAAATTTTCAGTATTTAAATTTAAAAATTATGGTTTTCCATATTTTAATATTATTTGAATCATTAAATGTTATACTTTAAAGGCATTTATTTGGTTGTCATCATTCTTTTCCATGAAACAAATAAACCATAAATATAACAATGACTAGACTTATCTAAGTTTATATGGATTATATGCACTGAAAAAAATGGGGGTCCTTGTGTTCACTTTTGTTTTTGTCTCATCTCTCCTTGTATAATAACTCATCCAGTATGTTTTTCTATCTACCATTTATCATTTACCTGTTTTTCATGGTATGTCTCATGCAGTGATTGGAAAGAGAATAATATGAAACTTGAATGAACTTTAGTACTTCAAGAATTGAATTTTTTTTTTTTTCTTTCTTGAGTACTTTTGAAATACTTATGACTATCTATCAAAAGAGTATCAAAGTTTGTCTTAAAAACTTATTGAACAATTATATTCTTCCTCATGTTACAACATACTTTAAAGTACATATTTCTTCATTTATTATTTGAAGAGAAGAGAATCAAAACAAAAATTTTTAAATTAAGTGAATAGATAGAGTGAGTAATGATAGAGTTAATACTAAATAATTATTGAAAAATAAATAGAAGTTAAAAAACTATGAAAACCCCATACCTCTTTGAACTCTATGAAGATATTTTGATTGATTTTTGTTGAGATAATTATGATATAAATAAAGACTACATTATTTTGTTATGATCACAAATATATTTTTTAAATTATGATAACAAATTTATTGAATTAATAACAAAGATAAGGATCCCTAAGCCATGACTTGAAAAAACAAATGCATAGACTTTCAAGTAAAACAAATATTAGAGTGAAATAAACACTTACTCATACAATTTTTATCTTAGGACCTAATTTAAATGGAGTAAAATTTGTGTGATTGCTGCAGATTAAGAGTAATATTGGTAAATATAAATAATTCAAAATTACAAAATAACTGATAAATTATTAGTTTAACCTCTATAGTATATGAAATCAAAATTATAAATAGATAGTCATGGGCCCACAAGTCACTATTTCGTGAAGGCATTAAAGAAACCCATAATCACCTCCAAATTGTCCATGCTGTTGAACCCGTGACCATGTCAGAGTTTGCCTAGAAAATTTTGACTCAATTGAAAAGAATCATGTTATTGTTTATTTTCCAAAAACTCCTAAGAAATGAGAGCAAATAAATATTCATTCGATTAAAGTAATCTGAGATTATAGTTCATCTTAAAAATTACAATCTCAGTATTCTCGGAAAGGATCATAAATAAATACCGGTACACTTAAATAATCAGTTTTCCTAAACATAAACTAGAAAGAAAAGCAAAAATACTAAAAAAAAAAAGTAAACCAGCAATGTTCCATGAAGTAGGAAACAAAATTATATAGAAAAAATGTTGATATTCTGGCTCCAGCTCATCCAAAAAAAGCAGTTGAAATGAAGGAGAAGAAAACAAAGTCAAATTACACAAGCAATTCAACAAAACTGCCAATAGGATGGTAAGTGAGAAGAATTGTTTTTCTACTTTTTTTTTTTTTAAATTGCCTTTTTTTTTTCTCATTGTGAACTCCAAATACTTGATGTTTGTCTACTTTATGGATCCAGAGCGTATGGATGAAACCTTGCAAACGCCAGCTGAGGTGGTGAGTGGAACATTTTTGTAGCATGCTACCAGATCCTCATTGGTGTGAAGATCGACTTGCAATGTTTCCCAGACTTTCTTCTTTGGATTTAAGAGTTCATCAGGATTACCTTCACTTCCTGGGAATGTAATTCTTTCTCCAACTTTAGCAGAACTGGGAGGTTCAACCAACTCAACCTGGAGGAAGCATAACAATTAGATATTTATTCCTCCAACACCTCAGTGGAAAAGCAATTCAAAGAACACAAACCACCAAAATAAAGGGGTCAGGAGATGATGGCATAAATAGGTGGACTGTATAAAACACACAAACGGCCAAATTAATAGCAATCTAATTCCAGGCTCTACTAATCCTTCAAGGACCTCAAATTTATCTTTGAAACTAATTGAAAGAATCAGGATCCGTAGGATTTATTGTTAATAATGTATATGAAAATGGTACAATACAACGAGTGGGATCTTGCAATATCTTATAATCACAAACACTCAACACACGCTATCACACTAATTCTTAGTTATAACCATAAGATTAGCTTTACTAACACCACAATAACAGTGTAATTTAGAGTGCTGTCAAAATAGAGCAACACCCCCAGATACACAGATATTGTATTTTTCCTTACCTTGGAATGGTCATCATTTGAAGCAGCAAGAACCATGGCTTGGGATTTAATGCCTCTCATGGATGCTGGCTTTAGGTTACAAAGAACACAGACCTTTCGGTTCTGAAGAAAGTCGATAGTATTTATTAACAATCAGTTAAAAAAAGTACCAGCACAACTTATTAAATTAATTCTGGTTAGGCAAAAACCTGCATTTCATCAAGTGGTATGTATTTGACGAGCCCACTGACAACAGTTCTGGTCTGTTCTTCCCCAACGTCAATCTCTTCAACATACAGTGAATCTGCATCAGGATGTTTTTGAGCTTTTGTTATCAGGCCAACCCGGATATCAAGTCTTGTGATGGTAATATCTGGTTCAGGCGCTGCTTTGTTTTTGGCTTCATTAGATGATTTTGCTGCTTTTTTCTTTCCATTGCCATCTGTAGTAAACAATAGACCTAACATGCATAAGTAATCTTGAACAGTTCTGTTTATATATTAAAGAAAAATAATGCCCTGCAAAAATTGAAAACGTACTTAAGCTTAAATCATGGTTCAAACAAGCTTAGTTAATGGTTGATATGTAATAATCAAGACTGAAGATGTTAAGCTCACTGCTAACATGCAGATAAAGTAACCAATAAACTCATGTGGCTAAAACTACTCCTTAGAGAACTCAATTTTGAAGGGACTATAACAATGATATTGATGTGATAACTAGGTTGTCTTACATATCATCTCTAACCTAATACTTCAAGAGAGGACGATGTAAGTTGCGAGATATTAACACAAGCACCGTGAACTCTAGTGAGGAGTTGAAAAACAAATTATAGATTTTATTTTAATTAAATAAATAATGTTAGTGAAATATTGTTAACTTTTCTTTGCTAACAAAATATTAAAATGAAATAAAGAAAAGTAAACTGAATGACACAATTGTGAGCTCAAAGTTGGACGATTCAAATTTGTTTTCATGCTCCAAAGGGTTTAATTGTTTTCTATTTGAAATTTTCTTCTTCATTTGCATGCATCCACATGAAAAAGATTTGAAGTTTCAAGAACTGACATTGTGTAAACTAATAAATTTTCTTAGTTTAAGGAGTAGTATATTTTTAGCACAAAATATATCTTTCATTCAACTAACCGTGTCATAAACACCGCCTTTGAATTGTCACTTTTTTTGTGGGGAAGCTGTCTACCTAAGTTATTATATGATAATACCACATTTTCTGACTCTGCTTTCCTTCTTCCTAACCTCAAAACACTCATTAAAAATGGGGGAGTGGGATAAAACACCTGAAACTTTTGTTTTCCTCAGTTGCTCGGCAACATTTTCAGCTTCCGCCTCAGCTCGCACGATCCTATCAGCCTGACTTCCAGCGAACTTCTTCCTGTAGAAGTCCACTTCTTCATCTTTCTGATCAACAATTTCGAAAACATCAATGACAATAAAGTGAAAGCACACCTAGAATTGCTTCACTAATTTTTCTGAAAGAAGGCAACTTACCAGCTCCTTGAACAATGGCTTGGGTGTTCCAATTTTATGACCAGAACTTACAATATCCCAAGGCTTTTTTACCCTATCAACATCTCCTTTATCGTCACAAAGTGAGACATGTATCTCCGCAGGCAAATTTAGTTGATTAAATACCTTAATGACAGACAACATAAAAGAACTGAGAATGTCTTGAAATACTTAACAATTAAAACGTATTGTCACAAGTGCAATATATGTTTACAGGGAGGTTTACTTACTTCGAGTGTGAAGGATGGGATAAAAGGTTCCAATAAACATGCCAGAAGGTATACAATCCCAACTGCAGTTTTCATGACAAGAGCGCAGAGTGATTTGTTTTCCTTGTAAAGACGCCAGAATTGAGCTTCCTGTAAATTTATTTGCACAAAAAATTTCAGAAGGCAGCCATGTAACATGAACACAATACAATACATAATGTATTGTATTTTCGGGTGCAACGCAACACCTCTCCAAAGTTACCTGGAGATATGCATTTCCCTCGCTAGATATGCTCATTGCAGTTTTCAATCCTTGCTTTAGTTTAACCTAAAAAGATTGCAGAAAGAAATACTATTAAACTATGATAACATTCAGGTAAAAACAACAGACAATTCCGTAGTGATTTCAATTTACTATATCATGTCTCAAGATGAGGATGGACTACCTTCTCCATTGCTTCTATGTATTGGTCTATATATGCAGCAACTTTATCAGCTAATTTTTTGGTCAAATTATGGGAGTCACCACTTACATCATCAGGAATGGAGGGGATAATGGAATCATATCCTTGACCTATACAATACAGAGTCATGTATGATTTAAAAACAAGAATGAACACTAAATGAAAAACAAATAATAAATAACTGGAATAATGAAGAGAGTAGTGGCCATGGATCTTAAGACTTTCCAAAAACTGTGAAAAAGTACAGTTATTCATCAATAGCTCTAATATATATACAGTCACAACACTAATGATAATTTCAAAGGATTTGTAGCAGCTAATATGTAGACACTTCAAGGGAAATGATGAAAGAGTTTGACCAACCTGCAGGTTTGGCAATAAAACTCAAAACTCGGTTGATGAAGTTGCCCAAATTATTCAGTAATTCACTATTTAATTTAGCTTGCAAATCAGGCCATGTAAATAATGTATCTGATACCTACATCACATAAGCACATTCAAATGAATAAAGAATAGAATATCCATTAATGTTTAACAAGAGATAAGACATGTAGGCAAAACAGAGTTCATAAAGTTTGTTAAATAGAATTACCTCAGGCCTATTTGTGAGCAAGTAATATCTCCATACTTCAACTGGAATCTCTGTATCTTTCACATCATTACCGAATACCCCGATACCTTTGCTCTTGGAAAACTTCCCTAAAAATATTTTTTCACTAAATTTAGTTAATTTATAATGTCTAAATGTCAACCATCCTCACGTGTCCACAGAAACTAAATTTTAGATTAACTTCTAGCCTATGGAGGCTTTTCAAATGAGATAAGTATCTGATTCCTAACTAGTAATCTTATAAGTTTTTAACTGACTATGGAGAAGTGAAAAAAGGATGCTTTTAAAATTTCAGGTTCAAAAGTTGATTTTATCTTGTGTAAAATTTTGCTTACTTTACCTCTTTGATTCATTTTATTCTCCTGTCTATAACTGTTCTTTGAATATATTTATAATTACAATAACAACTGACAGAGCCATTGAAAAACAAATAACTAACCTGCTTCATAATTTAAGTATTCGGTAACACTGATAGTCTTCATTAAAGTCCAATTCTCACCAGTTCCAAGTAGAGTGGATGGAAACATCACCTGGAGAATAAATTCCATCAGGTTAGAATGTACGTTTAACTCAGCTGGAGAATTACTGATCAGTGAGGAAAAATGATAAAAAACAAGATGCTGGATACATTGTCCCATGTAAACACAGGCACATAATGGCATACAAATCCTCAAATTGTATAAAGTCAACAACTTACAGTGTGGAATGGCACATTGTCCTTGCCCATAAACTGATACAGCTCCACGTTCTCTGGGTTTTTCCACCATTTCTCCCAATCACGCGTGTAGCATGAAGTGATTGACACATACCCAATCGGTGCATCAAACCACACATAGAAAACCTTCCAATATTACAAAATTGAGCACACAAACTACAAAGTTAATAAATGAAAAAACAACGAAATTTTTTGGAAAAATCAATAGAAAACTTACCTTGTCTTTGTATTTTTCATGTGGAACGGGAACCCCCCACTTTAGATCCCTCGTAATACAGCGTGGCTTTAGTCCTTCTCTAAGCCATGAATTTGTTGTTTGGATGGCATTCTGACTCCATCCACCAGCCACAGACATCTGAGTGATATATTTTTCCAATCTGTCCTTCAATAAAGGGAGTTCAAGAAACAAATGGTCTGTATCCCGAATTCGAGGAGTTTTCTGACAAACCTGTTATATATGTAAAGAATCTGATTAAGAAATCAACTGTCATTTCCCCAACCATAAAATTTTGCAAGTATTTTAAAAGTCAATGAACATGTACACTCCCGAAAGCCCCACTAAAAGAAAAAGGTATAAGAAGGAACCAAAGAAGAAAGCTCATAAAGGGGAAACAAAACTTAAGGAACAGAACCAAAGTACCAACCCGAAAGCTACTAAAAACTCCAATTAAGAAATTCAGTAAATTCCGTAAAATTGTCCATCACATTGTCCATCACAATTACAACTGATGCTTGACAATTGAAACCACTAATTAATAAACCAGTGAAACCAGGTGTTAAATTTTAAAAATGGGGCGGGTTAATACCTTGCATCTGGGATTTTTCAATTCTGTTGGATTCAAAAGTTTTCCACACTTCTCGCATTGGTCTCCTCGAGCAGAATCATACTCACACCCCGGAGTCGGGCAGGTTCCCTCCACAAGCCTATCAGCTAAGAACCTTTCACACGTGTCACAATAAAGCTGAAATACCATAGGCGATTAACAATCACATCCTTGAAAATATTCGAAATCGGAACACTTCCCTTACAATTTCAAACAAATAGAAGATAATACCAACGCCAACAAAAAAAAAATAGATACAGTTCGGCCAAACAACCTGCTGCATTGTGTTTTCCGAGAGCCAATTGTTCTCGAATATTTTTTTAAAAATTTCTTGACAAACTTCAGTTTGCTGAGGGCATGATGTCCTCCCAAATTCGTCAAAACTTATGTTGAACCAATTATACACCTCCTTATGTATAGCATAGTATCTACAAACACAGAGAGAGTAGGAGTATTATTGAAATTTCGCTGAACTAATGAGTGACTGTACGACAAATTCACATAGATAGACTTGCAAATAGAGTCCAACACAACATGAAATATTCACTTGAAACAATCCTTTGGATATAAGCCAAGCTAAGCCATTAACCCTAACCAAATAACGAATAAACAGAATAATCACATGGAAATAATACAATTGTGAGAATGCAAACATATATAACACAGGTTAAAGTTTAAAAAAACAATAAAGAGAAACCAATACTTGTCACAGATCTCCTTGGGAGAGCAGTTTTCTTCCATGGCTTTAGTCTCTGTCGCGGTTCCATACTCATCAGTACCGCAGATGTAAATAGTGTTGTAACCCCTAATCCGACAGTAGCGAGCGAACACATCGGCGCTGAGAACGCCTAGTCAAAATCAAACCAAAACGTTAATCTCTCGGCGACACAAGCAAGATAAACACACAGATTCAATCGTTGATTTCAATGGATCAAAACAAAAATTGAAGAAAGCCGCGAAACGACGAATAATGAGAAAAGAGATAATGGAACGCACATCCAATTATGTTTCCGAGGTGAGGAACGTTGTTGACATAAGGCAAGGCACTGGTGATTAGGATGTTGCGCTTCCCTTCCACGGGAAGCTTCGGCGGTTTCCCATTTTGAGCCATCTGAACGGAATTCGTGGCGTTCGGCGGAGAGAGAACAAGTTCCGGCGGCGGCGAGAGTGACGGAGAACACGATGAAAACGAGGGCAACGATGGGTAACGCCGGCGGCTCTCGGTAACGAACCTGAATAATGTGTGTGACTGGTGACTAGGTATAGTTAATGGTAAAGCACGTCTACTTTGTTAAGCCTTGCATAACAAGGTTATGCTGAGATCATTTTATATAATTAAATTACAAGGGTTTAAATCACTTAATTTATTACTAAATAAACTTTTTTACATTACCATAAATATAAACTAAAATAACATGTTAGTTTTAAAATGTTTTATATTGTTTGTAATGAATATATTTATAGAAATGTCACAGTTAATTGTGATGGATAGGTTAGGTTTATTATAATTTTATAATAAGTTTTTTTTAAAGGGTTAAATATGTTTTTAATTACTCAAGTTTTAGTGAATTTTGAAATTAGTCTCTCTTCGATTGATACTAATTTAGTCATTTATCTTTAGAAATGTGTGAATTTAGTCATTTATCTAAAGTTTTAAACGTATTTCATAATAATATTTGAATTATTTACACCATTTGACACACTTTTACTTCAATATTAACTTAAATATTATCATAAAATGTATTTAAAATGTCAAATAAACTCAACAAAATTTTGTAAAAATGACTAAATCCACACATTTTTAAAAATGAAGGACTTAATTGGTATCAAATTTCGAAGAGGAACTAATTTCAAAATTCACTGAAACTTAAAGAACCAAAAACATATTTAACCTTTTTTTAAATATAGTATGGTAAAGATTAAAATAGTTACTTACTTTTTTTCAAATTAAAATAACTTCTTTAATTGTATGAGTGATTTTGAATTAAAAATGGAATATTTGTTTATAAATGAAATGATTTAGTATGTAAATTATTTCTTAAATAATTCATTTTAAAATAGAAACAATCATATTAGAATTAAATAAATATATAAAAATAATTAATTTCTTGCAAAGGTTACGTCTATTATGCAAATTTTCATTTTTATTCAAAAATATTAATTTATTGTTCTTGGTCAATTAAATAATTTAAATATATTTTTACCGTTGAAAGAAAAACAAAACAGATAGAAAAACAAAAGTGTATTTAACGCGAACAAAAATATGTTCAAGCCTAAAATATATATCATCTAAAGATTACTTCTTACCACAGTTGTCAAAATCAAACATAAAACTAGTTTATTATAAATAACTGCAGTGGGTAGTGTATTGACTAAAATGCATTTAACATATCATTAAAATTAAAAAATAAAAACAAAAACAAAAAAAAGCACTGCATAGCGTGTGAAATTAGTATTTCTTAATTTTTTTAAATACACCTTGTTCAAGTATAAAAGTTTGACTTAAAATTTAAAATTTCAAGTTATAAAAGTAAAAGATACTTTTAAAAGGAATATATTAAAAATATAAATAAAAGTTATTAAAATATGAGTACTATAAGTTTATTAAATTAAAATAAAATCTCAAAAATAATATGATAGAATGAGATGAGATTATGCAAAGTAAAATTAAACTCAATAATATAAATATTGCATTCGAGATTATTTAAGTCTTGTTTATAGCAGAGATGATGTATTTATTCTAACTAATATTGTACCTGTTCTCTATTCAGTTTTTTATTTTTCAATGCTTGAAAAATTAGCTTACAAAGTAGGTTTGATGGTAAGACATATTCTTAAATTTATATATCAAAAAACTGTATTCATTAATTAAATTTAATTTTATACCGCTTGATTTAAAAAGATAATAATTATTTATTTAATTATATATTTATAGTTATTTATTTTTATTTTCAATTGAATTTATTCAATATGACTTGTTTATTATGACACTATATTATTTATATTCTCTATTCAATTTTTTTAGTGTTTGGAAATTCATTTATAAAATAGATTTCGCAACGATTTTGTTGATAGGAAACACAACCAATTTAGGTCTATTTCTCAAAATCATGCAAAATTTTAGGCCAACATATATCTCATTAAGTGAAAATACAAAATTAGCATTATAAATAATTTTAGTACTTTTATTTATTAGGTGATCTATTTCTCATTGGACGAGCTTGTCATGATGTTAGAAAGTATACTCAATTCTCAATGAACAAGTAAAAACATGATTAAGCCAATAAAAAAGTGCCAAAAACACAAGAGTGAGGTGTGTACTTTGATTCATTGGGTAAGGAAATCTCATTAGGCGAATCTTTAAGAGATTTTGTCCATTATTCCCTCATTGGACCAACATAAAGATCATTTAGTGAGTGTTAAGTCATAAAGCATCAAAGTTATATTTTCGTTTGACGAGTCACGTTCCAGTGGACATTATAATTGAGCAGACATGTATTCACCAAGCGATAATACTCATTATTTAATATGTTTTTCTTCCTAAATTGTATTGTAATTTGATATGAAGAATAATATGGAATGAGAAGGCAATGATTCTCGAGGTGAAAATACTCCTATGTATGGTGATGAGTGGAGTATATTGATGTCAAAGTTAAAGTGAGATTGTTACAACTCTACTAAATATTTGACTCATTTAGAGAAAAATAATTAGTTTTGATAGTTAAAAGGAGTTATCACATGTAGTTTTGGTAAGAAAAAAAATCTTACAAATTTGGGATTTACCCTGTCACACTTTTTGGTCGAGGGTGTGGCCTTACCATAATATATATACAACCATTGAGAGGAATGAGAGAGTATAATTGGAGTTTGGTCTTGGATTTTACTAAATACACTAATCCTCCGGAGGTTATGTCATATGTATATTTGTATATGAAATAGTCACTATGACATTTGTATGTGTGATATTCTTTATGCTATTAATGATTGTGTGAAATGTTGAAAGGATGAATTGTTCATGTGGATAATGTTAAACTTTATTAGTATGATTTAAATTTACACTAGTTTACTTTATTTGTTGTGGTTTATTCGTTTGCGATGATCGTATACTATATGTAAGCAAAAGATAATGAAAGTAAGACGGTTGAAAAATAGTAAGAAATCAATTAGAGTATACCTGTTGAATAGGTACATAATTTTTGTATTGTACAAATCTTCCAATTGTTGCTAGATATGTTAAAATGAGATATTAGAGCTATGATATTAATTTAAAAAAAAAAATTTACATATCAAATCATTGTATTTAAAAATTAAAACAATGTCTTTTGTACTACTTAATTTAAAAAAATGAATAACAAATTGCTTAATTCTAAATTTATAAAATTGGTTTTTAATTTCATTGTCGATATAAAAGTAGATTGAACTAAATAAATTGTCCTTTTACAATATCTTTTAAGAATAATTAATATTCACATAGAGATTTTGAGTGGAACTATTCTAAGTTTTTATGGATTAGTATATGTTGAATCTATTCTTGTCAATATTCTTCACAGTTTTAGTTGATAGTCAATGTTTTATTAAGCAATATACCATTTTATTTTTCAAATACTGACTAAGAAACCTTTTGGCATTACCTAATATAATATTATGAATAATGAAAATGAACATTCCTAATTGAACCTAACTGCTTAGAAAACGTATCCGGATTTGAAAAAAACTAACACGGAAAAAGTTTAAACCTTTCATCTGAAAAAGTGTGGCTGAAAAAAAGAAAGAAAATAAATATATATATATATATATACATATGCAATAATATATAAAAGGAATTCTCTTTTTTATTCACATTTCAAAATACTAATTTTATCCTTTAAATATAATAATTTATTAAATTTTAAAAATTTGACCGTTATTTTTACAAATTTTTTATAAAATCGGCTATCTCTGCTTTTTCTCTTATTCTTTATTTATTAATTGGTTATTCTTTCATATGTTTTAGTATCTTTCACTTTATTTTTAATAAATATAATTTTAGTTTATATATTAACTTAATAATAACATTACAATATTATCACTTAATAATATAATATCACGTATATTTAAAAAATGCATACACACAGACACAACGCCTGTGTTTACACTAGTGTGTATATATATATATATATATATATATATATATATATATATATATATATATATATATATATATATATATATACCCTATTTTATGTTCATATTTTAATATTTCACTTTTACTTTTGATTATTATTTTTAAAATTAATTATTTTATAAATAGTTTACTTTTTAAAAAACTTTTTTTGTTTTAATTTTTTGTGTGTGTATATATCTTATTTTTAAAATTTTTCATTTAACAAACTATTTTAAAAATTAGTTATATATTTCTTATTTTTTTGAAATTAATATTTTTTTAATTAAGAGAATGCGAACACATATGTATGATAATGTCTTTGTTTTCGCTAGTATATATATAAGAGTTTTTGTTTTGTGAGTTGTTATTCATGTATTTTTTTAAATTTGACGAGTCTAAATTTGTAATATAAAATTATTTTGTTTTTAAAATATATTAATAATGTGTTTATATTATTGTTGGGATGGTGTTTATATTAATTGGTTTCACGAGTTTAAGATTCAAGAATATGCAAGAATTTATGAACTTTGTAAAACATAATAAGTATCATATTAAGATTTAAGTCTAATAATTTATAAATTACACGTTGATTTTAATGTTTCTAAGTTGGGAATAAAAGTCACTATTATCATCTTACACCAAACACCCTCAATTTGTATATATGAAATCTGAAAATTATCCTTACTTTAATTTGTGTTTATCACAACAATTTTATAAATATTGGTGGAAATACGATTTTTCAATTCACAATAATCATTTCACCAAATTATAAATGTAGTTGTTTTCAGTGTATCAATGTAGTTGTTTTCAGTGTCATTAATATACTCGCGACATTCTTAACATTATCAACCACATAAAAACTAGAATATGAAAATAAATCGCACTAAATTATAAAAAATAATTACCCATAAAACTGTTGAATACCCCCACATTAAATCAAATTGTTTTCATAACATAATTTACGGGCAAAATTTGGGTTAAACTCAATTATCTTAACCTAATTCAATATCCATGTTTGTTTGAATATATAAAATTTTTACAGTACATACATTACTGATATATTTTACGTAATAGATAACAAAACATTATATCTTAAATACTAATGAATGTAATTGTGTATACCAATTTTTTCTATTTTTTTAAGTAATATTGTTTTTTAAATTTGACTATTTTATATTTTGAATAAAAAAACCGCTTACAAAATAAATAAAATTGGATTAAATATGTTTTTTTGTCTTTTTGGTGAATATTTTGGAATTAGACTATTTCGAAACTTTGGACCAATTTAGTTCTTCATATTTCGAAATATGTGAATTTAGTCATTTTAATCAAATTTTGTTAGGTTAATTTGATGTTTCGTACGCATTTCAGAATTGTATTTAAGTTGTTTATACTTTTTGACACATTTTTACTTTAATATTAAGTCAAATAAACGCGCTTGAAATGTTAAATAAACTTAACAAAATTTAATTAAAAGAACTAAATTCACGTCTTTTAAAAGATAAAAGCCTAATTAATCTAAAGTTTCAAAATGAACTAAATCCAAAATCCACTAAAAATTAAAAATTAATGGACAAAAACATATTTAATTCTAGAATATATATTACTAGAGTTTTCTTAATTCATATACCATTTAATTTAGACATAACATCAATGTCAGTAATAGTAAATATCGGTAATTTACTATCTAACACCATTCAACAAAACTGAGAGAGAAAGTAAACAGTAATACTTAAAATTTTCGTACAAACCCGCGTTATTATTAATTAAAAAAAACGTTATTTTACATTGAGTGTGCTTTATTTTTGTATTAAAAAAATAAATATAAAACTACTATTTTTTAAAATTACCCATTTTTCATCTTTTTTCCATAATAAACATAATAATAATTTTATACTAAATTATTTTAGATTGATTCATTTATTATTTTTAAAATCAAACATTTTCCACGTTTTCAGTGTCATTTTTTTCTTTAAAAGAATAAACATGTTTTTCATTTTTTCTATTGAAACAAAGATGAATACCGAATCCCTATTTTTTTACCTTGTACTTCAAATTAAGGATGTTCTATTTCCAGCATTATCATCATTCAAAATGGGTCCTTTTGCTTCTTTCTTTATTAAATACTCTGAGATACTCAAGTGAACCAGGAATACTACAGCTCATAATAGTTAGAATAAATGATACCGTGTACTACCAATATTTGCATACTTTATCTGAACTTTTTTTTTTCTTTTATCTTCTCATACCATTTTTCATTCTCATTCATTGCATATAAAAGAAAATTTACAATTTTATTATCTTACAGTTTCAAAATGAAAATAAATTTTTATATTTTTGTAAATTCAACTCATATTATATTATTATCGTATTTTTTTAACGATTTTCCTTAAAAAATCTATTAAGAATACCAAACGCATTATAGACTGAGCCAAACATATCATGAATATAGATTCTTTGTTTAATTTTTCACATTATTTCTCTGAATTTTCAAAATACACATGTCGATATGTTAAAAAGTTATAATAAATTTTTAAACATCAATATCTATTAACGTATTTCAAAAACTCAACCCATACAAATAATAAGAAAAATACGTTATGATTCTCATTTTATAATTCTTATTTTTTATTTTTTTAATTTTTTGACATGATTTATTGTAAATTATTAATTAATATATTACTGTTTTTATTTTTTTAAATTAATAATTTACACTAAATTATATAAAAAAGTAAAGAATAAAACTGAAAAAATAAGAATAAAAATACCATTTTCCTAACAATAATATAACAAATTTAAGAGATTCTAACTTCAGCATCTTCAGTTACATTTACACTAACATGGGATATATATATATATATATATATATATATATATATATATATATATAATAGCTGGTCAAAATTAGTATAAAAAATGGAGAAATAGAATTACTAAATATGGTGTAACTCAAAATAAAAATTTAACCAAATAAGATTCATATGGAAAAAAGTCCATTAATTCTTTACAAAGAACAACAAAGAATCACATTAAAAAAAATTTAGAAAACAATATAAATACGATCTTTTATCCTATAATTTTATGAATTATGCAAATAAGAAAAACTCATATATTTATCGATATAGATCCCTATTTCAATCAAATAAAAACACAATAATTTCTTCTAATTACAATACATATAAAAAAAACTTATTCGATAGAATAAATAATATTTTTATCAAGAATTATATAACAGAACATACTATTATTATAAATTTGGATAGAAAATATTTGGATTGGACGGGAATCAATAAAGAATACTAAATCGTTCCATATGCAATCCGGAA
>Ga0214543_1001941_pt1 | contig 40630 bp, 15 predicted proteins | sample CNSS2metaG_FD_160094 | JGI IMG/M metagenome (GOLD analysis project Ga0214543, IMG submission 160094) | Root nodule microbial communities from cowpea collected in UCLA plant growth center, Los Angeles, California, USA - CNSS2 | ecosystem: Host-associated > Plants > Roots > Nodule | place: USA...
TAATGTATCAAACATGCTTTCTTTTTTTATTATCACTTTTTAATTTTCTTTCAATTTTTTAATTTTCTCTTTTACATTTTATTTCACCTTTTTTATCTTTTGCATTATTATTTTTTATTTTTTTACCTGGACGAAATTGGGTGTTGACAACTTCCTTAGGTTTCACTTAATCCATATATGAATATTCTCTCTCCACTAAAGAGATTGATTCTAATTTTATAATTGTTTTGGTTTATGTTGATGACAATGTGCTTGTGGTTCCTGTTTAATTATCGTTCATTTTGTTACTGCTATGTTGAGTAATCATGACAAATTATAAGATATTGGATATCTTAGTTTTTTTTTGGAACCTTCTTGGTCGAAGTACGATATATCTATGTGTCAAAGACATTATATCTTGTCTATTATTTTTTAGGTTTAATTACTTGGATGGTACCCACTTTGGTAGAAGTGTGTCAATTTGGTACCCACGGGAAAAAAAGTGTCAATTGCGTCCCCACTTTGAAAAAGTGCCTCAATCAGGTCTCTTTCAGGAAAAAAAATTAATTAACGTCGTTAACAGCATGTCACGTGTCACTCTCTGGTTTTTTTATTTTTTTATTTTTATTTTTTGCAAAAATGTTTTTGTTGCCATGTGTCAAGTCCCTTTTGTGACACGTGACAATGTCAGTGCCACGTGGTAGAATAATGTCATGTGTGGCAAATGTCATTGTACTGATTTCAATTTAGTACCTATATTTATCTCGATGTTTCAATTTAGTCCCCACTTTTATGTCTTTTGTTCAATTTTGTCCCAATTTTTTTTTAATAGTTGAAGTATATTTTTTAATTCATTTTTTTATAAGATTAAAACTAATTAAGTATAAATATTTTTACAAAAATAAGTACTTATATTTATATTAAAATTTAGTGGTCAAAGAATACATTGACAAGATATGTGTTAATAATATACAATAACGTAATATGCGAAAAATTCATTTTTAATAAAAAAAATATTAGTATAACATTTATACAAATAATAGATTTGGTTTTGAATTGGACAAAAACAATATTGTTTTACTTTGAAAAAAAACGTTGATGATTATATTGTTCTATTAGTATAGCATTTTTTTACAACTAAATTTTAATATAAATATCAGTACTTAATGTTGTAAAAATATTTATACTTAATTACTTTTAATCTTATAAAAAATGACTTAAAAAATGTTCCACAATTATTAAAAAATATTGGGACAAAATTGAACCAAGGCACAAAAGTGGGGACTAAATTGAAACAATCAGGTATATACGGGTACTAAATTGAAATCAGTACAATGACATTTGTCACACGTGGTATTATCTTGTCACGTGGCACTGATATTGCCACGTGTCATCACAGGAACTTGACACGTGACAACAACAAAATTTTGCAAAAAAATATTATAAAAAATTAAAAAATTAAAAAAATCAGAGAGTGGCACATGGTGTGCCGTTAACGGCATTAATTATATTTTTCTGAAAAGGACCTGCTTGAGGCACTTTTGAAGAAGTGGGAACACAATTGACACTTTTTTTCCTGCGGGTATCAAATTGACACACTCTTACCAAAGTAGGTATCATCCGAGTAATTAAACCTATTTTTTATTGTGGCATGATGGGTTGTAAGCAAACTTTCATTTCCATGATGGCCAATGTTAAGTTCCATTATAATTTAGGTGATCCTTTGCCTTACTCAAGTATTTATAGACGTCTCATATAAATTACTTTATTTAACTATATCCAAACTTGATATTTGTTATATTGTTCATAAAACAAGCAATTTGTCTCCAATCCTTGTTTTAAAACATGTGAATGTTGCATATTTTCTTCTTAGATACTTAAAACATATTGTTGATCAAGGTTTGTTATTTAAATGAAATTCTAATTATTCTTTACATGCATATGTGGGTGTTGATTGAGGTCCATGTCTTGAAAATAGAAAATCCACTACTAGGTTTTGATTTTTTTTTCAACAATTCATTAATTTCATGGAAAACAAAAAAAGCAAACAACAATTAGCAAATCTTTAGCTAAAGTTGAGTACGAATCTTTTGCATCTGTTACAACTTAAATTACTTGGATACGAATTTTGCTTATCGATTTTCATATTCTTATATTGCGTTATAATGTGACAACAAGGCATCTATCATCATTGCATCTAACCTTACGCACCATTCCATTATGTTTGTGAACAAGTTGACAAAGGCATTATTAAGCTTACTCACATCAAGACATCATCAAATTGTTAATGTTTTCATACAATCCTTACCAATACCACACTTTTTTTCTCTACCATTTCCAATATGAGAATTTATTACATTTTTCTCCCATCTTGGGTCGGGGGGGTGGGGGTTAGGCTTCCTGTTTTAGGCTTATATCAGGTTTTGGTTGTTTATGATTATTTTTTCTGTTTTGTTATTTATTGCCTTTTATATAAAGGTTTTTGTGTAATTATTTTCAATAATAAGTTCCCCTTATTTTTTGCATTTGTGTCTTTTCATTCAATGAGTAGTGACCTTAATGATAAAGACAAACGAGAAGGAAAAAGGTGAGAGGATAATGCACATTATTGGGATTCACAAAAAGGTAACCAAAAAGATTTTAAGAAAATCATGTGAAAGGGAATGTTTGGAATCACTACACTACCAATTCAATTGATCAATTATATAATCTATTGGATTACATTATGATCAAAGTTATCAACTTTAAAATGTTGCTAGATTTTTTATAGCCTACATTTATAGGTTAAAATTATCAATGCATGTTTTGGTTAAACCAAATTTCTTTTACACATCAAAATAGGACAAGTTTACAAACAATATAAGATCAAAAGAAGACATAACATCTAACTTTTGAGACATTGTAGGGACCATTGACTACTACCTCATAAGCAATAAAACTACACCATATCAAATCATTAATTATAATAAAAAATGATAAAGGTCTTGAATAACAAAATTGGCACACATAGATTATTAGAGTTGAAATGATCTAAACACGTTTTCATGGACTAACTATTTACCAAAATTATAATTACATCTTAACTTCTATTTTAATATTTATATCTTAGGATTTCAATAAAATAAAGTTGAGTCTTGAGTGGTGTATCATCCTTTATAATAGTCCAAATATTCTTCTCTCTAACAACAAATTATAACAAATGGATTTTATCATGAAAAGTTTCTTTAACCTCAACCATAATGTTGTTCAAATCTTCTCCTTTGCAACTTCATAAAGGACATCATCTCTCAACAATGGAAGGATCATCAAATGGTTTCCTTCATTTACTTTGGAGCAACTCTCCCCATGTATAACATACCATCAAAAGGTGGGACCTACACATCTTACTCCTTCACCGATCCTTACAATTTGTTCTTTAGTGATTTAAACTATTATTCCTAATGAGGTATTTTATTTTGTAATTGATACTTATCTTCTTGCCAAAACTTATCAATAACATGAAAAAATATTAAAAAATTGGCTTTCATACACGTTTGTTGTTATCAGAGTGCCAACAAACAAATCCATTGATAATGAAGGAATGTGATATACAAATAAGCGAATCAAATCAACTAGAAATGATGAACAAATAACAAATTCAAAGTTATAAAAGAATGAAATGTCTTTTGCATTTAGCTACGAGAATTATTACATTGTAATGTATCTCTAATTTGTTGCGTATTTATGGAATAAACATTACCCATTATGATAAAAGGCTACAAAATAGTTACAAGTTAGTTATATGTATAAAATGAAAATTTAATTACCTAAATTAATACTTATAGACGACCACACTTTTGACTCATTGGATAACCATGTTGTAAAAGCAACATTTATAACTATCAAATGGCTCTACTAAATAATGTTTACAACTACTATATGACCTAACCTAAAATGAGTTAAGTTTACTACGATCTCTACTTTTATTACAGATTGGTAACATTTTAGTTGAATTGGTCTTTATAACACTTAATTTATTAAGTTTAAACTACCTTTTGTATTGAACATATTTTTCTTGTATTGGCATCATCGAATTCAACATATAATATCATAGAAGTTTGACCTGTTGTGTCAAAGTCATAAATGGGGATTCATGAGTCAACCATTGATGGATCTTAAGATGGTGTAACAAATTGAAAGCCAAATTTGCATCTTATTATGTTGGTCGTATCTTGAACATTGTGTCTTTTCTATGGTAAGTGTAACGCCCCGCCTTTTATATGAATAATTATTATTTGATAAAAAGATGGATTTTTTTTGTGTGCAATAAGATTCTGCCTGAGAGAACAATAACAATAAAATAACTTCATATTCACACACGCACACACATATACATACATACATATATATATATATATATATATATATATATTTATATGTATATGTATGTATATATGTGTGTGTCAATAATTTACATATCTGTAATTGTTCTTAAAATATTACAAAAATATGTATTTTGTATAACATTAAGAGTTCTGCATCAAAATAGAAGATTATTTAAATTTTTAATATCTCCAAAAGATATTAATGTAAATTATCCACGAGTCAATCTTCAAAAGATCCCCCAATAATTTCTCAAACAACTCTCACTAAGCAGGTTCCTCTTCTACTCGTACAACAGATACATGTGAAAGAAAAAAAAAAGTATGAAAGGAATGAGGTCTTTATAAGCCTTAAATAATAAATTCAACAAACAATACATACATCGAGGGCCTATAATTGGACCTACAACCACACGACTCAATCTCATTTTTTTATCAAACATATGTATCCATATTCCACTTTTTATCATACTTATGAACATCAAAAGTTACTTGGGAAGTGATTAGGTAGTTGATTATTTCTCATAAAAACCTTGGTAATTTCATAACTATTTATTTCTTGATAATATTAGTCACTTATCGGCTCATAAAAGAGATATATACTTACTACTTAACCTTGGCGATGCTGAGCAGGTATCGGATAGTCCCAAGTTTGACCTATGAATATCCTAGTCCATGGCGTTATTCTGAACTATCTAGATATTCACCTACTTGGTAAAACTTCTTTAGACCACACCATGGTCCTTGTCTTTCATCACGTAGTGTACCAAACTATGACTTTCCAAATACAAAATACTTTGACATTGGTTTGGTCTGAACTCATGGCAACCAAACTTAAGACTCATTCTTAACTGACATACTCTTTGACATTTTCAAAGATCATAAAATGTGATGACTATCACGTTATGTCATTATATAAACCATACACAAAGAATATAAAATAACAATAAAACATACATGTAACTTTATTTTATCCAAGCTCATTGAATAAAATAATATTTAATTTTACTTTACTTTTATATTTTTCAAATTATAAAATAATGATAAAATAAGAATCAAAGCAAAAAAATTTAAATAAAAATGGATATGGATTAAAATGTTATAAACTAATATAATAATACAGATATAACTTAATATAAAAGACCAATGATTAACTAAAAATGCAATTAAATAAATAAACATGATCAATTCGTCACTAAAGATAAATTAAATGAAATAAATAAACAGGACTAGACTAGTTCATAAATGAAAATAGATTGGACCGTGCGTAACTGGAAATAAATTAAATGAAATAAATAAATTGGACCCGTGCGTATTTGTCGATAAATTAAAATAAATAATTAAACATGACCAATACATAAATAAATAAATAGGATTGCGTAACTAAAGGTAAATTAAATTAAGTAAATAACTAAATTAGACCGGTGTTTAAATGAAGATGAATCAAATAATATAAATATAAATAAATAAAGAGGATAATAAATGAAATGCTTAAATATACATTTAGTCTTTCGTTGTTTTTATTCAATTTGGTTCTCATTTTCGTTTTGTGTCAATTAGGTCTTTTTTTTTCATCAAATTTTGGTTAATTTGTTTTTTTTCTACTAACAATGTTTAAATAGTTAACGTTTTTTAACATTACATCATTACATACCATATGTCAGCTCCTGCCTTTTTGATTCTTTTTTTATTTTTTTAATTTAAAAAAATTGTCCAATGTGTCAAGTCATAATTGTGTCACATGTTAGTGTCAGTTTGAGGTATTGTCCTATATTCATTATTTTTGCTAAATTTAGTCCCTATATTCGTTATATTTGTTCATTTTAGTCCCAATTTGTATTAAAATGAATCAATTTTGTCCATTTCAAATTGACAAAAAATTTAATATCTTTTATAAATATTATATTAATATTTTTCCTAAAATTGACATTTTTATTAATTATTTTTGAAAATTGAATATAAATTATTAAATTTAATTATAAATTGAATAAAATTCTTATATTTAATTGTTAAATAGAATACAATTATTTAAAACATTATTGGACTATAATTATTAAATTTTTTTTCTAATAATTATATTCTAAAATACTGATAATTTCAAAATTGATATTTAAACATATTTCAAATATTATAAAATTTTTAGAACATTAAACTAATAATTATAAAATAAAAATAAAAATATTTTATATTTTATATTTTAATATCTAAAATTAAATAAAAATATTAAATATTTTATACTTAAATGTCAGTTTTAGAAATGTTAATATATATTTTTAAAATATTTCATAATTATATTTCAATAATATTTTAAATAATTATATTTTATTTAACAATTGAATTTAATAGTTATATTCAATTTATAATTAAATGTTATAATTTATTATTGAATTTCAAAAATAACTAATAATAATGTCAAGTTAAAAAATAAATGTATAATATTTATAAAAAGTTAAATTTGGTCTCAACCGAAAGGGAAAAAATTGTTCCATTTTAACAAAATCTATGACTAAATTAAACAAAAATAGCGAATATAGGGACTGATTTAACAAATATAATGAATATCGAAACTAAATTGAACAAGAAAAAAAAATCAATCACAAACTGACATGTGGCATTGACATTGACACTTGACACAATTGTGACTTGCTCACGTGGGCAATTTTTTTGAAATTAAAAAAAAAATATTTAAAAAAAACACAAAATGACACGAATTTCGAGACTAAATTGAACAAGAAGACAAAATACAACCACAAACTGACACATGACATTGACATTAACATGTGACACAATTGTGACTTGACACATGGACAATTTTTTTGAAATTAAAAAAAAAATAAAAAAAATGAGGAACTAACACCGTTAGTAAAAATGATCAAATTGACCAAAATGTGACGAAAATGAGAATCTAATTGAACGCAAAACGAAAATGAGGACTAAATTGAACAAACACAATGAAAATAAGGACCAAATGTGTATTTAAACCTAAATAAAAATAAGTTAAATGGAAGTAAATAAAATAATATGTGATTCAAATAAATAAAATATTAATATAATACTAATGAGTTAACATAACTATCTCCTTACCTTATTAGTTGGGGGACACATTAGCAATACTTTTAGAAAGTTAAAAATTCTTCTAATGTCTTACTTCAATTTCTTTCGTTCTCTCTCTTTGTGTCATTTGTCTTTTTTTTTTCATTTATTTACTTCACATGGCACACACACATGTGTGTGTGTGTATATATATATATATATATATATATATATATATATATATATATATATATATATATATATATTATCATTTACTTTTATTATTATTTTCGTTTTATTTAATTATAATATTTCTTAAAACTACTTGATTTATTTTTTAATGTTCAAATTATATCTAGATATAATACAAAACATCAGTAAAAACACAAATTTATCTAACTCTTATTTTTAAAGGAAGGATAAAGTAAATAGTACAATTTATTAGAAGTAAGGTATTATAGTAAGTTTCTTATGAGTGTAATCTAGAAGTCCCAAATATAACAAACATTTTAAAAGTTGAGGGTCCAATAAAGAGCAAATTAATTTTTCTAGATGACATCTTTGCTTAATGTAATATTACTTAGATAAAATAACATTAGTTAATCAAAACTTTAGTTGTGTTTGAACTTTACATTTATGATGTCATTTTGTATGGTGCATTCAAATTGTTATGCATGAATTAACTTTCCTTTCCATAATTCCTTTATTGTATATACATTAATTCAGCATACACATTGGTGTGTGTCATATATCAATAAACAACATATATGCACATAAACATGAACTGAACAAGAGTTGAATCTCCTCAAATGATGATATCATTATTTGTTTTCATGATCATCTTAGGATCAATGATTTCAATCATGATGTATAATATAGTAAGAACAAAAATTATATAAATTTAAACAAGAGTCAAATTTAACTGCAAAAATATTAAATGGAATTAAAAAGGTAATAGAAATGAAGAAAGGACCTCAAAAGGGAATGAAAAAAATGGTGTCACTTGTTGAAGTGAAATATAACTGCATGCTTCCTCGAAGATAAGATATTAAAATTGCTTCCACGTGCCAACAAAAAATACTCTTTCATTTAATATCCTCAAACTTGTTTTACAAAAGTTATACATGACTATTTGTGAAGAAGTCATCCTCAAATTCAAATGCTAATCATAATGTAATATAATAAAATATCTTATTTTATAGTTATCTATCCCACTTTGACTTAGAGTTGGAGAGAAAATTTTGATTTTTGAAACTAAAATCTCTACTCATTGTGATTCAAGTCAAGTTAGAAGGAGCATACTTGTTTATCATTTCCTTATTTTATTTTTTGACCTACCAAGTTCCAAGTACATTTCATATACACACAACGTATCTTTATTTGGACAACGTATCTCTATTTGGACTTGTAATAACCGAATAAGTCCCATTATTCAAATTACTATATATGTGTGCATAAAAATGAATAACTTACAATTAATACAAGTCTAAGAAATGCAAAATAAAGGAAATAAAGACTTTTTTTATTGTAACAAAAATATTTTGTCTTTATATGTTTCTAAAAATATTATCTTTTGATAAGATAGGTTCTTGTAAATTTTATTGGTTTTCATTTGTGCATTCATCAATACACATGCAGAATCCATTAATTGTAACGTCCCATTTAATTATAGCGCGGAATTAAAAGAAATGTCACAAAAAATAGTACTGTAGCATAGTCATGGGGTCCTTAACACAACTCCTACAACCTCGGCACACCACGATGCCAACGGAAACCAAATACAAGTCTAGCAAAAGAGAAAAAAGGGTAGCAAGGCGTAAAACAATACATGGACCATAGCCCTAACGAAAACCATGAAGGAAAGAAATATAAAGTCCAACCCAGATGGCTAAGCAGCGGAATCGCCATTTCCTTGCTGACCGCGGGAACCTCGCCCATCTGCTCCCATCAATTAAATTGATGAACATGAAAGAATAACCACATACAAGACAACCATACAACAAACATGGTAAGCTAGAGCCAACAACATTCTCATCATACAGTCAAATATATTTTCACCATTCAATATCCATACAACAACCAAGCATGTTATCACTTTCAATCGATACACTACAACGCGACTTGGCTCATCCAGATACGTATAACCTGGTCGAATTCAGCGGATGCTTGCACTTGTGGTGGATACCTCTGCTCACCCCCAAGCTATGTGTTACAAGTGTTACAACGAATCAATTTTCCCTCACCACAAGGTTAGCCCTTAATGAATTTCGGGCCTCCTGCTACTCTCACCACATGAGTCAGTCCGCTCTAAGTGAGACTAACTGACTCCTTAGAGTGTCAGGATGCAACCTTAACTTGAATCCTTACCTAGTTATACAAATGGGGCACCACCATGGACACCCACTAACAGGGACCATGGAATTACGTCCTGACTATTGAAGCGCGGCCCTGAGAATCTCACCTAGAGATTCCCAAGGACTTACGCACTGACACAGACCAAACTTTCTTAATCAACCAAACAAATTCAGCATGCATACACACAACCTATATACATATACATAAAATTTCTCGTAATCCACCTCTTTCGTATTCCCAACCAAACCATGCCAACTCATTGTTCTCGAACCCAGAATATGGAGCTCTGTCTCATACCATTACCATGCCACATTGATACCAACCCTTTCATGTCTCATGTTGAACTCATATCAAACTCATAATTTCAATTTCATGAATCATCTCATACAATTATCATGTTCACATCATGTTAAAACTAATAAATCACACTCATACACCACCTCATTCATACAGGCCATTTAGTTCATGAATTTAAAGGTAATACTCATATAAGCATGTTGTCCACTTTTTGAAATCAAAGAAATATCAAGACCAACCCCTTTCTCGCCCAGCATCTTGCTCAGGCAGAAAGGTCTCGCCCAGGCGAGAAGGACCCTCGCTCAGGTGAGCTCCCTTCGCCTAGGCGAGAGCTCGACTTCCAGTATGAGAACCCTGCACGCGTTCTCACTTAGGCGAGATCCTCCTCGCCTAAGCAAGACGTTCGCTCGCCCAAGAAGTACAGTGGGTCACCTAGGCGACCCTTCGTGGAGAAATACACAGGCGAGTCCTTGTTAATCTCGCCTAGGCGAGGCAGGCTCGCATAGGCGAGTTTAACAGACTTCGCCACTATTCCTCACTGCCATCAGCACAGTTCATGCCCAAACAACAACGCAAATCATTCCATACACTCATAGTCACATATAAGCACGAAAATCACAGAACACCATCAAAACTATCATCATTGCACCAAAAAATAGGGTTCTAACTTCCCTTACTTGGAAGTAGCTAGAAGGTGCCTCGACTCTAACCAACGGAGCACGACAGCTCAAGGAGGGGACTTGCGAGCTGAATAAGACAGTGGAACAGAGTTAGGAACTAAGCTCACGGTGAAACCCTACTGTATAAACGGACAGATGCTCATGGAGAAGAAGTGTGAGCTGAAAGATGACTTACGTGGAGTAAGAACTGGGTTTAAGTTAGTTCAAAGAATGGCTTGGGGAGAAACCCTAGCAGACCTCTGAGAGCAGTGGGGATGACAGCTGGTTTCTGAAAGAGTGAAAGCGTACGCATTAGGGCAGACTAGGGTCAGTTTTATCCTTTGGGCCAGTTCTTAGGCCCATTAGATTTGGGACAACCCTATAAGTTAAAGGCATAAAAGAACATGGCCTTACATTGACCATTAAGTGTGCTAATGTGTCATAATCAACATTCAACTAAAATTAGTAAACATTAAACTATTTAACAATTCTAAACATTTTTAAACAAAGTCGCATCTCATATGCATAAGAAATTCATCTTTTCAGTCTTTTTGTCTTTCAATGCTTCTTGTAATTGACTTAAAATACACAAAATTTGATAATTTGACAACTTCAAAGGTTGATAGATTGTCTTGTACTAGTTGATAGATTGTCTTGTACGATAATAAATCACTTGGATGAAGTGACTCAACTTAATTTTATTTATTATGATTAAAATATGTAAAATGAACAAATATGATCAAAATTGTATTAGATCATTATTGTCAAGAATAGTTTATTAAAAATAAACCTATTCATTTTTTTTTCAATAACTTTTATCCTAACACATAAAAAAATGTAAAATTCTCTTAAATTTTGTTCAAACACTTTATAGACATGTTATACTTTTATAATAGATGAGACTTACTTGATCACACTCAAAATTAGTAATATCAATTTAAGGACTAATATTATATTACAGAATAAAGAAATAATATCTATAATATAATATATTAAGGTGTAAAATATATATTGTAATGAAGTATTTTGACATTTAATGAAGAAAAAAATTATTTTTGATGGAAATTAGAACATTCGACATATATATATATATATATATATATATATATATATATATATATATTCAAATTGTGTTTGTTTATGCACATTTTTTAATAAAAATATCAGAATAAATTTAATTGATTTTTAAAACCAAATAAAAATTAACTAATATTTTATGATTTTATTTTAAAGTTTGAATAATTTTAAAATATTCTGAATTCGTTATTAACATGTCAAAATATTACAGATTAAATTTTTTATAGGATGCGAAATTATAACTCATGTCTCAATTACTTACAAAAATAAAATTTGTTTTGTTTATTACCATTGAAAGTTCAGGTAGTGTCACATTGCATATTCATATTTTTTAAAATTATAAAAAACAATTTGAATGATTATTAAATATGATAATTAAAATGTAAAAAATTAAAATATATTTCCATTACTCTTTTAGTCATAATGCACATATATTAAAAAATTAATTTTATTATGTAAGAAATTGCTAGATATGTAACTTAAATTAAAAAAATAACAAACAAAGACCAGTTGAGAAAGAACGGTGCAGCGGGTCCCTCCACATTGGTGCCACCTGTCAACAGCCAGTTGGAAAGCTACCCGAATTTCCATTTACCCAATTTAACCCCAACAACTCTTCTCACACCCTCTTCCGTTTTGAAACGCTTCCCGAATTGCGAGAAACGGCCCAGCCTCGGATCCGAAGCACCCAGCTTCTTTCTCCGAACCTGTCCCCCTCTTGTTCGTTGAAAATTTCACTCACTATTTCGATCACTCCTTTTTATCTGTCCGAGCAAGAACGAAACAAAGCGTCCCTCTCCTCGGTGCTGGTGCTGGTGCTCCTGCTCCTGCAAACCCTAGACGCTCGCCGTTCGAGGATCAGCTCCGTGCTTCAATGGAGCTTCTCAATGTCACTGTGAGTTCGTGCCCTCTCTTTCTATCTCTAGAAACCCTAGCTACCTCTTCCTCTCTCCATAGAAAAATAGAAAAGTATGAAAATAAAGACGGAGCGAATCTACGCGTGCGCGTGTGTAATCTCCCAAGCTCATTCAGCTGTTCTGCGCGGTGGTGTCGATTCGAATGCTGCTTTGGAAATGGAATTGTGCACGTGCTTCCGATCTTGCGTGTTGTAGCGTGAATGTGCATTTTCTTGTTTGGTTTCAGCTCAGCTGGTGCAGGAGCTCGCAGGAGGAATTGTAAATTTGTAATTCACTGTTTTTTGGTGTGTTTCGGCCCGTTCTGTATTGAGGAGAGCTGGAAGGAAAGAAATGGAATTATAATCACTTTTGATGACCTGTTTTATTAGATTTTAGCTTTGGCGCTGGATCCTTCATTGCTTTTTGTTTTGCTGCTTCCAATTCTTGGCATCCCATGGAAGCCTATCTCTAGATATGATAAGGTTATATTGGATAGGAGTTCTGATGACACCGTGCAGTTTGAAGTTTGATTTTTTTTTTTTTGTTTCTGTGATGATGGTTTTTTTCTAATGCCAATTTATATACTGAGTTTTTAGAATTCTATAAGATATTTATGGGGTACTTTCTCCAGCTCAATTTGGAGAACTTGAAATAACAAATTTAGAGGTCGAAGCTTTAATATATCTGCTTGCTTTACTCTCTCTCCCTCTTCTGGACGCCTGCTGTATTGGTGGTACAACTTAGGAAGTAGGGTTAGAAGAAGGTCTTTGAATACAATACTGGTGCAACTTCGGTCATTGCTTTACTCTTTCTGTCTCTTCTGGAAGCCTGTTATATTGGTGGTACAACTTAGGAAATAGGGTTAGAAGAAGGTCTTTGAATACAATACTGGTGCAACTTCGCTCATTGCTTTACTCTTTCTGTCTGTCTCTTCTGGACGCCTGTTATATTGGTGGTACAACTTAGGAAATAGGGTTAGAAGAAGGTCTTTGAATACAATACTGGTGCAACTTCAGTCATTTGGTCGAATTGCATGGTTTGCAGTTTTCTTACTAATTGAGATTGGGTGGAAGATTATGTCAATGACATGAAATGATTGCATGGAGCTATTAAAAATTTTGTATGATTATTCTACATGTATTGAGTTTTTGGTTTGGCTTAGCTTCAAAACTAGTCAGCAGATGTGGGCAAGTTCAGTCATTTGCTGAGTTGTGACCTTAGTGCTTGCTGTACCTATTAGCATATGTTAGAAGTGGACTTTAAGCCAAATTCAACTCCACAAAACCGGCTTGTAAGGTGAGATTTGCACCTTACTTATCTCTAGTCGATGTGGGACTTCCAATACATCTCCTCACGTCGAGGTATATACAACTTGTGCGTGGGACTAGAAATTAATGGGTGGTCCGTTAGTGGCTCGATAGCGGGTGAAACAGAGTGTGCAAGAAATCTCGTTAGGATAAACTTTTTTTTTAAACAATGACTCTGATACCATGTTAATAGTGGGGTTGAATTCGGTTTAAACTCCACTTGGTATGCGTATGAATGAAACATGCAACTATTTTATGTGCATACTCACACAGAAATATGCGTATGTAAAACTACTTGGTATGACCTTTTTTTTTTCAACACACGTGAAAAATGATGGCTTTAGAACATTACTCAACTTTGGATATTATCATGATTTCATCTATATGACCATGTCGTTAAGATTAAAACATTAACTCATCTGAACTGTATAGAATACATCTAGTTAATTTAGGGTTAGTTGTTAAAAATAGGTTTTGTTCCTAAAATTTGATACCTTTGGATGCCATACAAATTAGTTAAGTATGAACAGAGATGATGTATGCTTTTGGTAAATGTTTTATTCATATTTGCTGTTCATTTGTGTGTGTACATGCAGTATAAAAGGGGAAATTTGGAGATTTTGGCTGATTTGAAGTTTTTGGATACTCCTTGAGGGCTGTTAACTGGTTATGTGTTTGCAATTAATTGCAGCTTTGATTTTCTATTTGCAGAACAGCTGCCTGGTAGTATGGTGCCACAATGTGTGTGTGTGTATATATATATATATATGTATGTATGTATATAAATATGCACATATATATATATGTATATAAATATGCACACACACACACACACACACACATATATATATATATAGTGGGTTGGCAGAATCAAATAACATGAATTATTTTGATTAACTTTAATAACAACACCCATTTCCAAATATAGGGCAGAGGCTGCTAATAGGTAGTGCAGATTAGAAACATTGCTTTTGGAAAGCTAATTTTGCATTTAATATTACTGGCCATGCTTGCCAGGTGTCACTGTTGTGTATAGTCCTATGTACTCTTTCTTGTGTATTTGACTACAAGAGAGAGACGCATAGGCTAAATCCCTAATGTGTTTAGAGCACATAGGGATATGCATTTATAAATAAGAAAATAAAATGACATGGGCCTAAAGCCTGTTACATTTAACATAATGCATTAAAGAGCTTTGGTTAAAAGGCCCCAAGTATGACATGTATGTTATTTTTAACCTGTCACATTTCTGTGCAATTATTCCGGTAGTTAATTTACTCCATATGATCTTTTACCTGCAGGAATGTTTTAATAATTTCAAGGGTTAAATGGTAGATGCTCAGAGGTGTGTTTTTGGACAGCATGATACATACTTGGAGATACTTTTCTTGATCTTCCTGCTATGTAGTTTTTCAAATATTTTAAACTTTTTCCCTTGATCAGTTATACCTTCATATAAATAGTTGTGTGCTGAAAATTTGTGGGCTGGGTTATCTATGCCTGGAAACGAAGTAGGAGACAGGGTCCATAATTTTTTTGGTCAAGAGAACTTGTCCCAGGGACAATATCATTCTCAAGCGGTTGATGGGAACTGGCCAGGACTAAGCAACAATTTGTGGGCTGGTAGCCAGAGACCGATTGGTGGGCCTTTTATTTCCAATTTGAAGAATTTTAATCAACAACAATCAGGTAAAGGTTCAATGAACTTTGACTTTTTAGTTTCAATTTGTTTGATGATGATATTTTATCCATTTGTATTTTCCATTTTTGTATGATTTCATTGGTTTTAAATAAGTAATTGTAGACTTTTCCTTGTGTTTTTGAGGTTGTCTTTATTGAATGCTAATCAATCTATCTTTCCTGGAACAAAGATCCTGAGCAGGGGGACACAAGCTCTCCACATTTGCGACATGGTTTGAACCTATCGCAGACCAGTTTTAGGCATGAGTCTGGCAGAAATTTATTGCGAAACCAGCAATCAACTGTGAATGGCTATATACAGGGACAACAGGTCTTTCAGACCAGGCAGAATGAAGCTAACATTTTAGTAATGGAAACAGAATCTGATTGGCATAGTTTGTCAAGGGGAATTCCAGTGCTGGAGTCCCAAGGGAGTGGTCTTGAACTCTACAAGAAAAACTTGGCTAGGAATGATGCTACTGAATCTCCAGTCAATTTTGATTTTTTTGGAGGTCAACAGCAAATGACTGGACGACATGGTGCAATGCTTCAACCTTTACCTAGACAGCAGTCAGGAATAACTGAAATGCATTTATTACAGCAACAAGCAGTATTTAACCAGATGCATGAACTTCAGAGGCAACAACAATTTCATCAAATAGAAGCGAAGCAACAAAATTCTATGACTCCTACTTCCTCCATTTCAAAACAGGCAGTTGGAAGCCATTCTGCATCTCTCAGTGGCATTCCCATTAATGAGACATCTAACCTTATATGGCAGCCTGAAGTATTACCAACTAATGCTAATTGGCTCCAGCATGGTGCCTCTCCAATTCTTCATGGGGCCTCAAATGGACTTATGTTATCCCCTGAACAAGGACAGGCATTGCGTCTGATGGGTCTGTCTCCTAATCAGGGTGATCAGTCTCTTTATGGGGTTCCAATTTCTGGTTCAAGGGGCACTCCTAACCTGTATTCTCATGTTCAAGCAGATAAGCCTGCAGCACCTCAGCTTTCCATACCCCACCAGTATTCTCATGTTCATGGGGACAAACCTGCACTGCAGCACATATCAGCTGGTGATAATTCATTTTCTCCTCATCAATATGCTGCATTTTCAGACCAAATTAACACAAATGATGGGACTTCAGTTTCAAGGCCAGATCTTCAGGGGAAAAGTATGTTTGGTTCTACTTCTAGCGGTATAAGTAGTGGACTGAATATGGAGAACTTGCAGCAAATGAATTCTGAGCAACGAATTGTTCCAATGCAAGATTTTCATGGGAGACAAGAACTTGCTGGATCTGTGGAAATGTCACAGGACAAAATGCTAGTGCAGACTCCTACTTCCCAGAATGTGGCTACCTTAGATCCAACGGAAGAGAAGATTTTGTTTGGTTCAGATGACAGCCTGTGGGATGGATTTGGCAGGAATTCAGGTGCTTTCAATATGCTAGATAGTACAGATAGTTTTAGCGGGTTTCCATCTATTCAGAGTGGGAGTTGGAGTGCACTTATGCAGTCTGCTGTAGCAGAATCTTCTAGTGGTGACATAGGCAAACAAGAGGAGTCTAGTGGCCTAAGTTTCCAGAATACAGGACGGTCATATGGAAATGAGCGACCTTCAACTATTGATGGCAGCAAAGGACAATCTGTTTGGACTGACAATAACGTGCCATCTGCACCCAACATAAATTCAAGACCTTTCCTTCGGCCTGATGATGTTAATAGGCCAAATGCCTCTGAAACTTATTCTGGTGTTTCTGGGTTTCATCAGTCAGGTTCTGATACTTTGCATGAACAGCATAACAGGTTGCCGAGTAATTCCTCGAGATCAATGCCACAGTTTTTAGAAAGAGGCAAATGGTTAGATTGCAGTCCTCAGCAAAAACAAATTGCAGAAGGTGGTCATATATACGGAAATGCTGCTAACTCTTCAGGATTCGAGAAAAACCAACAAACCATATTGTCAGGAAATGGTAGTGGTGATCCTTTCAATAAATCTAATGGATGGGATATTATGAAATCACCACCATTTGACAGGAGTTCAAATTTCAAAGTCCATGAAAATGAAAACTCATTGCAACCTCATCATGAGAAGGCCGTGCATGAGGAGATGGGCCAAGTTCCTGCTATATGGGAACCTGATTCTGATGCAAATTCCTCTGTTGGAATGGAACATGTAAAATCTGCTGGTAATATGCAGGTTTGTGGGGAGGATTTTGGCACAAATGGTATTGCTGGATTGCCAAGTTCTGGCACTCCATGGTTCAGCCAGCATATCAACAAGCAGCTTCCTAATGTTGATGTATGGAGGGATGCAGAGTCAGCAGGGAGCTATAGAAGAAATGAGATTTCAGGAAAGTATAAGCATCATATGGATAAGAACCCCTTAGTTTTGGAATCATCAAAGAATGGAAAGGTGGATGGTGAGACACATGATTTAGAGGACTCTAACAAAAAGGAAAAATCAGCAGATAGTCTTGGCTCTAATCCTTCGCATCCTAGAGCTGGTGGTATGAGAGAAAATAGTAGTTTTGATGGCAATGATTTGCATAGTCCAAAGTTATCTGGTCAGGGTAATCGAAGACCTCTTGTGACTCGTAAATTTCAGTATCACCCAATGGGGGATCTGGGTGTTGAAGTGGAACCTTATGGAAACAAGCGTGCCATAAATTCACAGCCTATGGCCCATCAGCCCTTTGGAGGGCTTAAAGGTCAGGACCAAAGCTATCTTGGACAGTCAAATTATGGTCATTCTGACAGGAATTATAATGAAATAAATAAGGTACTTTGTTAGTTACCTTGTTATATACTTTTATTCTTGTCCCTATTATTTGCTTAAAATTTCCTGTCTTGAAAAATCCTGAGTCGATTGTATCCTGTTCCTTTACAACGTGTCTGAAACACGTACCTAATTTTCAGGGTGACTCAATAAGCTTGGATAAAAATGCTTCAAAAAGCATACTCCCGGGTCAAATGCCAAAAAAAATAACCTCATTTGATAGAAGTGTTGGGAATTATGCCTCACAGAAGATTATTTCGCCCAGGTAGTTGAATGTTGAAAAATTCTTCATGCTTTAGTTTACTTGTATAAATTCAGTGCCTTCATGTGATACTGCTTAATTGTTATTGAAATAATCTCTTCTGTCATGAAAGGTGACCATGGTATGCATTCTTTTTACTTTTGCATGTGGTATGTTTAATTATTGTTAAAATTATTTGCTTGGTGGGATAATATACCTGATTTCTCAAGTTATGTAATTCTTTAAAGACAGATTTTATTTGCCACGTTGTAGGTTTTCTTTGTGGCTTTTGGCCTAGTTCCCCCTTCTTGCTTGTATAACTCTTTCAATTGTTTTTATGGTACTTGGGGTGCTGCAAATGATTGTTGTTATTTGGGGTGCCAACATTGGGAGGCCAAATAACAATGATGATTTACCACTTCCATCTTTTGGTAAAAAATTCTGCTTGCTGTTGTGAAAGGTAATCATGACATGCATTTTTTTTTTTTTTTTTTTTTTACATTTGCATGTGCTAAACTTTAGGTCTAGTTGGTGCTGATACCTGTTTTTCATTTCCTTTCTTTCCTTCACCTACTATTGCATGACTGAGATGACCTTAGATCAGCTGTTTACTTCAATTTCTTAAAACTATTGTAGTAAAAATATTCTCGATGTTTGGTTAAGTGGACCAGTCAAGGGTCGTGGAATTGCAAGAAACACTAGTTTTTCTAACTGCCATTTATTTTTCAGGGGGCCTGAAACTGAATCTTCTGATGCGTCGGTTGCACATCATCAGCAGAATCAAAGTCTTTTGTCTCAGGGCTTTGGTCTACAATTGGCTCCTCCTACTCAAAGGCTTCCTGTGGTATCTTCTCGTAGCTCAATAGAGAAAGATCACACTGCGCCACACATGTCTGAGACCAGGGATAAGGATGAAACATGGTTAGGTACTAATCAGACTTTTACTTCTCGAGATCCATCTCATGGGGAGCTTAGGAGTAATATTTCTAGCACGCAAGGAAATATTTTTGATAAGGCCTCACAATATGATGTGCTGGGAAGCATTCCCCAGGCTTTTACATCTGGCTTTCCTTTCTCCAGGGTCCATTCTCAAAATCAGAGTTTGGCAAATTTTGGTGGACAAGTAGCAAATACTCAATCTGCCAATGTAACTTTCACTGCTTCCATGAATCATACTGATGAGTACTGTGAAAAAGCTCAAACTAGTCAATCTGAATTGGCTCCTGCTCAGGATATGTCGCAGCTGAATGGTATAGACCAAGATCATCCTAGAGATCCTGGCAACCAAATTTTGACAGCTGAGGCTGCCACTCAATCTTCTGTTACTTTTAGTGCATCTCAACAAGGCACTGTTTCAAAAGTTACACACAATGCATGGACCTGTTTTTCTAGCAAGCAGCATCCTAATGCTTCGAGGTTTCTATCCCCACCCCAACAAATTAATGATCGTGAAATGATCACTGGCTCACAAAATCCAGGTGATGATGGTTTTGAGAAAGATGGTAATGATGTCACTGATACCGGTCCTTGTGCTGCTTACTCCAACAGCTCTGGGGTAAACTTGCTTAAAGAAATTTCTGTGCAGCAGACATTACCTGAGAATGATGTTACTGCTGAAGAGGCTGCAGGTGCATCACACCTGAAGGAACCTGCTGGGAAACATACATTTGATGCAACTCAACCTAGCCCAGGTGCTACTCCCAGAGATATTGAGGCTTTTGGTCGATCATTAAGAGCAAACATTGTTTTGAATAATAATATCTCATTGTTGGATCAAGTTCAACCCACAAGAAACACAGAGGCTGATCCTAGTAATCGAGATGTGAAGAGATTGAAAGTATCTGATAATGTGGTGGATGAGCAGCTGGTAGATTCCAACCGTGGGCAACAACTGTTACATGGATATGATAGTGTGGTCAAAGATGGTACAGGTAATAATTCCATGTTATCACCAAATCCTAATATGCTCAGCTTTCCAACAAAGCCCTTTGACGGACAGGACACTAATGCATCTTCTCAAGAGGAGATTGGTTATGGTAAAAAAGCTGAGGTTGCTGACAGTAATAAAGCAACTTCTGTTAAAAGTGATTATTCTCTGGTAAATCCTCAGATGGCACCATCATGGTTTGAGCGATATGGAACTTATAAGAATGGTAAGATGTTGCCAATGTATAATGTACAGAAGATTACTGCTGCTAAGATTATGGACCAGCCTTTCATTGTACCAAACCAATCAATAGAGCAAACTCAAAATGTTAGCGATTCTCTGATAAGTAACCCAAGGGAAAGTTCAATGTCTCTGTCAGTTGCAAGTAAGCCTGTAGACTCTCAGTTATCGACTCCTGCCAGTGAGCCTGAATTGCTTTTTGTGAGGCCAAAGAAGCGAAAAAGTGCCACATCTGAATTTATACCATGGCATAAAGAAATATTAGAAGGTTCTGAAAGGCTTCGAGATATTAGGTGCTTGTCAAAACTACGTGATTTAATGTGCTAATTTTTTGTTGTTGCTGTTAGAGTAGGAAAAGATCATGTGTCACTGGTTGATATTATGTTGTTTTAGTTGTTTTTGTGAGAAAAATGCCTAGTATTTCCTTTGGTAGTGTGACTAATTTAATATTGTTGTATGTTTATTAATATGTCAAGTATTTTGTTCTCCCATAATTTAAATTTCTTATCTTATTTTTGGCAGCGAGTCTGAGTTAGACTGGGCGCGAAGTGCAAACAGACTGATTGAGAAGGTTTGTTTCCAATAAAATTAGTCTACACTCATGAATCTATAATTCTATAATTAATACGTTCACTTTACTCTGTACAATTATAATTATAGGTTGAAGACAGTGTGGAGGTAGTTGAAGATTTGTCAGCAGTGGTGAAGTCGAAAAGAAGGCTTGTCTTGACTACACAGCTGATGCAGCAGCTACTTGGTCCTCCTCCAGCTTCAGTTCTTATAGCAGATGTGAAGTTGCATCATGAGAGTATGGTCTACTCAGTTGCCAGATTAGCCTTAGGAGAAGCATGCAGTTCAATTTCATGGTCCAGATGTGATACACTTTTGGCTCCCGGCAGTAAGAACTTGTAAGTGGACCCCCCAAGCCTTGTGCATCTATGTATGCATGCCATAGTTGTTAATAACACCAAATAGTGGTTCTGTTGATTGGAGTTTGCTAGAGAAATAGAGTGGGGAACTATTTGAATGGATCTCAAAAATCCTATTTTAACCATGAATCAGTGTCATTTAGGGCTGTTTTAGGTGGTCGAATCAGGACTTGGCCCTCTGAATCAGAACTGAAACTTTATTTTTTGCTGACTCCTATGAAGTATACTGTTCTACTTTTTGACAAACATTTACCCATCTGTGGCAGCATTTCTATAGCATTTTCTGACTATATGTGACAGTTTTTGGCTACCCAAACCTTTGTTCTCCGTAGTTTCTGGAAATCCCCGAGACTGTAGTGGCCATTTTCTTGTGAACCTGTCTTTGGTTCTGGCCAACCATGACCTTTGCTGCCTTACTCAGTATTGTTCTAGTGTTGGTCTGGTTTTTCAGTCTTTATTCCAGGTTGTTTATCTCACTGTCATATGGTCTCTTCTAAGCATCTCTCCTGTAGCTTTGGTTTTTAACCTCGGCAAATGGTGTATTGTGATCCATGTAGCTGACCTGACCTGCTGGGAAGGCTTTTGTCTTTGTGTTCTAATTGTTTGGGTAAGATCCATCCCGCTACCTGCTGTAGCACTTTCGGGATCAGCCACTCTGTACTGTTATTTAGGATTGACAACAATGATGGATGTATAAGGGATCTGTGTTTACGTTGGTGTAGGTCAATCACTCGGATAACATTATACCTCCTAATTTATCCCAAAATTTACCATAGGATTGGAAGTTCCTGTTAATATAGATCAATATTTGTAAGTCAAGAAAATCAAATTCTAATATAGTCATTGAATGATGTGTTGTAAACCGAATATTCTCTACTTTACATTCTACCTTATATAGCAATTAACATTTTTGATTGATGTTTTCTGTAGACTACATGAAAAGAGTAAGTCGTCTGATAAAATTGATCAGTACATTTTGAAAGTTACGGACTTTGTCGGTAGAACAAGGAAACTGGAAGACGATATATTGAGGTACTATTGTAGTATATATTTTTATGCTCTATACCCATTTTTTTTATTTTCTACATTGGGTGTCTGGTCTATACAAGTAGCAAACCTGATGCATGGGTTCATCTTTCTATGCATGCAAATATGAGCATGTGCTTTGGTATTGAACTCTTGAAGGTTGGCATAGATTTGTCATTCTAATCCAGCAGTTCTAAATTGAGGTCCATAATGGACCACCTTTCAAGGTGTTTCACTTTAACCTTACTCCCATATATTATGCTACTAAAAAACTATAGGGAATTATAATATTTAAAAGATATTTAGCATAATATTATGTAATAGAGACAAATATATAGTATAAAATAATATATAAACAGAATGTATATAAATTGATAACTATATCTAATATACTAAGAAGAAATATATATATATAATAATAATAATAATAATAATAATAATAATAATAATAATAATAAGCAGAAGAATATAAAATATTATTAAGCAAATACATTATTCGTTAAATAATTGAAAATATATACGTAGTTTGTCTATTTTCACTGTAGTGGGCATCTCACTGTAGTGATTTTGGGGGCTCCCCTCTATTATCTGTGATAGTGACTACTATTGAAAATATATACTATGATATCTGTGATTGAATGTTGGATCATTATATAGAGTATTTTGTTTTCTGCATGAGCTTGGGAAGCTATTCACCATAACTTATTACATTAATATTATTAATTTTCCGTGACACCTGTACAATTAGGCTTACAATCTTTTGCCACAGATCTAGCTACATAAAATTTCATGTCTATTTCTCTTCATGTCTAATGCTTTTGTAACTTGTTACACCATGAAGTTGTTCAAAATTTCTTTGTCCTAATCCTCCCTACCCTTTTAATGGTGGTATATCAATATCTATAACTCATGGAGCGCATGTGGAAAATTTGGCCGTCACGTTGTCCTCTAAGTTGGTTACCTGCTGCTAGTGTTACTATCATTGTGTTGTATTTCATTCTAATTCTTAAATTAATCTTTACATGACAGCTACAATTTGTTGTACTTATTTTTATGTCATTTCATATTGGTGATGTAGATTAAATAACAAGGCCTCAATTTTGGACTTGAGGCTGGAATGTCAAGATTTGGAAAGATATTCAGTCATCAATCGATTTGCGAAGTTCCATGGGCGGGGACAAAATGATGGGGCAGAGGCCTCATCTTCCGATGCAAATACTAATGCTCAAAAATCGTTCCCCCTTAAATATGTTACTGCAGTTCCATTGCCTAGGAATCTCCCGGACAGGGTACAATGTCTCTCACTTTGATAATTTATTAATTCATTTTTCTATCCTTTTTGATCAACTGACTCCACAACCTCCTGTTTCTGGTCCTTTTCTTTCAACTTCTATTATTGCACTTCATCACCATAGAACCATACAACTGGCAATGTAGGGGAAGAATGGTATTTTAGATTGCCTCATCAATCGCCGGAGGCTGTAGATCTTGCAATCTATATATTTGTATGTATGTGTAGATCTTTTCAATCTAGTTATCTTATGATTTTCAGGTTCCAAGCCATTTGTATATAGCAAATTATATATGCAGTCTATTAAGGTTTAACCATACCATTTGGCTTGGTTTTGTCTGATTAAGCATAGGTCTTCACTTGTCATTTTTGTTTGTTTCAATATCAAATCATTTTCTCTGCACTTTCCTTGTAGTTCTTCCCATTGCAAAACCCCTTTGACAGGGATGTTACATTGCCATCAACAAATGTAAGTGCGTCAAAAGTTGTGGACATAATTTACTTTTGGTATTTAATCAGTATTGATTGACGACTATATACACCAATTTGCTGTTATTAAATCTCCATTTATTACTCATAGAACTTGTCTCTAAAATAATCTTGGATAAAAATTGGCACTTAATTATTAATATTAGTTGATTGTGTACAGATGATTGTCTTGCGGACATCTAGTCATTGGATATATCAATTTAAACAATTACTCCAAGTGAAGAAGTTTGTTGTTTTTAAATTAAGGTTTACTTGGTTATTTTTCTGTTTTGAAAACTCCTAGTCTTTACAAATATATTTTATTTAGTTTGTTATGTAAATTGTGCAGCTAAGATAATGCTATGTTTACTGCAGTTTTTTCTTTTATCTTGCTGTTGTAATGTGGCTATAAAGCCATACACAAGTCATTCTCTCCATTTGAGCTTGTAGATTGTTTGAAATGTGTCTAGTAAGTACTGTTAGAACGTCAACTGGGCTTGTGAGAAAAGGAAGTTGCAGTCCTAAGTTTGACTTGCAGACACCAGAGTTTAAACACGTGGCTTTCATGGAGATGTCAAGTGAGGGGTCGTTCATCCAACCAGCTATTCTGCTCTTTGATGGTCACTACGACCATTGGAATATGCTTATGGAGATCTTAAGGTTGAAAGAATATTGGAGTTTGGTTGAACACAGGGCGTGAGGGGCAAGCAGCGGGAGCAGCTGTGACAGAGGTGCAACTAAAAGCCTTGTGGAACTGAAACTGAATTGAATCTTAAGGTGAGGAACTGCCTTTCCAATCAATTGACAAGCATTCTTGAAACTATATTGGAAGGGAGTGCTAGGGTGAAGTGCTCAGTTCGTCAACCTTTGAGATATTTTGAAATTCTGAGAATGTAGATAGGCGAGAGCATTAATGAATATTTTGCTCGAGTCTGGCAGTAGCAAACAAGATAAGGGTGAGTGGAAAACAATTGAAAGATGTTTCTATTCTCGATAAAATCCTTAGAACATAGACGGAAAACTTCAATTAAGTTGTAGTCTCAATAAAATAATCTAGGATATTGATGCACTCACAATTGTTGAATTTCAAAGTTCACTCATAGTGCATGAACAAAAGTTTCATTGGAGCAATGGAGAAGAACATGCCTTGAAAGTGACCCATCGGTGAAGAAATGGAGGAAGAGGTCACATGGTAGAGAAAATTTCAGAGGAAAATGTCGAGAAAGAGGGCCTTGTGCTTTTAATAAAGCCACTGTGGGATGTTATCTATATCACCAAATTGGCCATTTTTAGTATGATGTCCTACATGAGACAAAGAGGCAAATTATATCAAGTTTAGCAGAAAAGCATGGTTTACTTAGTAGAAAGATTAGACGCTTTAACCATATAAATGTTTCAAGAATCTTGTTGAGAAGTAGATAGGTATATATATCAAGTGCCTAAACGTCGACGGGGTGAATTCCACTCACGAGAGTTTCAGTTTTGTAAATAAAGTGGCCTTAAAGGGAATCTTAGCAATGCTTGCACTCCGTAATAGAATGGATTGATTGAGATAAAGAATCGCATAATGGTGAATTTTGTTTGTTTATCCCAAAACTTTGTGGCTTGAGGCAACAAATTGGATTTAATATGTTCTTGTTGAATATAGAGAAAATGTGGTTTGAGATTAATCTTCCTTGTGTAGAAAATATACATAAGGGTTGTATTTATAATAAAGAACATATGGATTAAGTCTAAAATATATATGAAGAATAATAACAATAGAAACAGAAAATAAAATATTAAAGATATCTTAACACTCCTCTTCAAGCTGGTGCATATAAATCGTATATACCAAGCTTGTTATAAATATAACTAATTCTCGGTCCCCGTAAAGATTTAGTGAAAATATCTGTTAATTGATCACTTGAGTTAACAAACTCAGTCTTGATGTCTCTAGACATAATCTTTTCTCGAATGAAATGACAGTCAATTTTAAAGTGTTTAGTCCTCTCATGAAAGACAAAATTAGAACTTATATAATAGGTAGCTTGATTGTCACATATAATTATCATTTGATTAATGTTACAAATTGTAATTCTTTGAGCAATTGCTTAAGCTAAACAAGCTTACAAGTGGTTGAATCCATGACTCTATATTCTGCTTCTGCACTAGACCTTGCCACAACACTTTGTTTCTTGCTTTTCCAAGATATCAAGTTACCTCCAATGGAGACACAATATCTGGATGTAGACCTTCTGTTATAAGGAGATCCTGTCCAATCAACATTTGAATAATAAAAAACTCTTGCATGGTTATTAGAACCATATACAACCCTTTACCCTGAGATCCTTTAATATACTTCAGTATACAAATGACTTCATTCTAATGATCTTCGCACATATTGGCTTACCACATTGATTGCAAAGGAAATGTCAGGACGAGTAACTGTAAGATAATTCAATTTCCCAACTAATCTTCTATACTGTTCGAGATCTGACATAGGCTTCCCCTGATTTGGTAGAAGTTTAGTATTGGGATTCATGGGTGTGTCAATAGATTTTGAATTTATCAATCCAGTGTTCCAAGATCTTTGGTTTGAAAATGATCACAAAGATGTTTCATTTGAGAGATGCCATGGTTATCATTGCTAGTAAGAACAATGTTATCATCATACACTATCAAGTAGACACATCTAGCACTTGAGTGACGATAAAAAATTGAATGATCTACCTCATACTGAGTCATACCAAATTGTTGAACAACATTGCTAAATTTTTCAAACCAGATCCTTGGAGACTGTTTTAGGCCATATAAAGATTTGCGAAGACAACATACCAACCCAAAAGACTCCCATTGAGCAACAAATCCAGGAGGTTACTGCATATAAATCTCTTCTTGCAAATCGCCATTGAGGAAAACATTTTTAACGTCCAATTGATAAAAAGGCCATTTTTGAAGAGCCGCCATGGCAATAAATAAACGAATAGAAGTCATCTTCGCCATTGGAGAAAAAGTACCACCATAATCCAACCCAAAGATTTGGGTGTAACCTTTGGCCACAAGACGTGCTTTGAGACGATCAATAGTACCATCAGGTTCAACTTTAATAGCAAAAATCCACCTCCAACCAACAATGGATTTCCTAGACGGTAATGAGACAAGCTCCCAAGTTTCACTATTATGAAGAGCACTCAAATCATCGAGCATGGCTTGACACCAATCAGGATGGGCTATAACATCATGAACAGATTTTGGAATGGTCATAGAAGAAATAGATGAAAGACATGCATAAAAAGGTGAAGATAATTTATGGTAACTTAAAGCAATATAATGAATAGAAGGATTACGTGTAGAACATATATCTTTTCTGAGTGCGATTAGAAGGTCACTCGGTGGAAAGGGAGACTCAGTTGTCGGATCTAGAGGAGACACAATAGTTGGCACTTGAGGTGAGTCACTTGCTGGTTGTTGAGGACGATGGCGGCGACTATAAACTTGAAGAGGTGGTGGAACAGAAATTGATGGCGTACAAGGCACACTTGGAAGATCACAAATCATAGGAATATTGACAAGACTAGGAAAATCGACGGTATTAGATGGAGACTCAATGGAATGAGAAGAACTTTTATAGTAAAATGAAGACTCATTGAAGGAGAAAAACACTTGTATCCTTTTTGGGATCGCGTAAACCCTAAAAAAACACATTTGTGTGATCGAGGAGACAATTTATCAAGCCCAAGACTAAAATTGTGCACAAAACATGTAGACCTAAAAACCTTGAGAAGTAAAGGATGAAGAGGTTCATGAGGAAATAAAATGGAATGAGGTATTTTATTATTTAAAATCGAAGAAGACATGCGATTAATAAGATAACATGCAGTAAGAACAACATCAACCCAAAAAGAATGAGAAACCTCACTATGAATTAAAAGAGTGCGAGCGGTTTCAATAAGATGTTTATTTTTCCGTTTAGTCACCCCATTTTGTTGAGGTGTATATGCACAAGAAGTTTGATGCAAAATATCACGCGAAGCCATAAATTGTTTAAAAGAATTGGAAGATATTCATGACCATTATCACTTTGCAAAATTTTAATAGGAACACCAAATTAAGTTTGAATTTCATTAAAAAAATATTGAAAGATATGAAATAACTTAGAACGATTCTTCATTAAAAATAACTAAGTAAACCGTGAATAATCATCAATTAAAGTAACAAAGTATTGAAAACCTAGACTAGATGCAACATGACTAGGTCTTCAAATGTCAGATTGAACTAAGGCAAAAGGGGATGAAGCACTGTGTGCGATACTACGAGGAAAAGAACTACGACTATGCTTGCTAACTGACACGACTAACACATCAACTTGGATAACTTGGCAAGACTAGGATGGCCTAATTGAGCATGAAGAAGAAGATGTGGAGACTCCATAACTGCGCCAACATGAGAAGGGCGAAAATGATAAAGACCATGAGACTCACATCTAGTGTCAATCACTTGTCTCAAACTCCGGTCCTATAAACAAACAGATGATTGGGTAAAGGAAATAACACAATCAAGAGATCGAGTTAGACGACTAATGGATAATAAATTAATAGGAGACTCAGGGACATAAAGAACATTACCAATGGATAAAAAAGGAAAAAGATCAACAGTCCCAACACCATGAGCTAAAACACGAGACCCATTAGCCATTGTAACAGAGGGTAAATTATCTAGAGAGGACAAAGAGGAAAACATAGATTTGTTACCAGTAATGTGATCAGTGGCACCTGAATCGAACACCCAAGGACCAACAAACGAAGATTGAGTCAAACCAGCAAAAGATGTACATATGTAGGCAATAGAAGCCGTGGAACTAGAAAGCTTACGATCCTTACTCCATTTAAGAAATTCATTGAAGATAGTAGATTTGTTGCTGGCAAAAACAAAAAATTGAGGATCCACAAAAGATGGTTGTGACGAAGGATTAGTGTGCGCAACAACAGTAGATCGAGGAAGACAACCATGTAAGGCATAACACCGATCAATTTTGTGGTCGAACTTGCCATATCACACTTGTGATGCCCTTTCTACAACTTGCGTGAGCGGTGGCGATCATCACGCTGAGATACCAAAGTAGAGGAATCATTGGCATGGACAGGTGGATCAACGAAAGGTTGACAAGGCACATGCGAAAGGGTGGAACAAGTAGAGGTAAAATTGGGTATAATAGTGAACCCAAAATCTGATCACAAACATGAATATATTTTTCAACAAGTCCGTGTAACATCACAACCATGAAGAAGCGTGATCATTGCTCGATTTCCTGAGCAAGAGTAGAGGTAGGAGGTAATACTTCATTAAATTCATGAAAAAGATCAGTCACCTTACCCACATAATCTCCCACAGGGTCTTGAGTACAAGAAGCAACCACATTAAGCAGGTTGTGACAAACACCATATAGACGTTAAGTGTCATTGGTGTACAATAATTTGGCCTGTTCCCAGTCTTCATAAGATGTGTCGTAGGCATGAAACAATGGTTTCAAAGAAGTGTGAATCGTATTCTTGAGAATCATGCATATGTGAGCATCAATTCTCTTCCAACGAGGAAACTTAGTGGTATCAACATTAGTCACTTTGAGGGTAAGATGATCAAGATACCCCTGACTCTCAAGCCAAAGTTTAATGTCAAATGCCCATGTCGAATAATTCGTGCCATCTAATTTATCAATGGGCAAGTACACATTGATATTTGGAGGAAAAATGGACGAATCAAACATGGAGGCGATGGAAGTGGACGAAGCAGCAGCGAAAGACGCCATGGAGGAGAGAAAAAAACCCTAAAAATTGAAAGTGCTCAAATGGAAACACGAAGCCCAGATCTGGAACGCTGAGGGGGAGGTGAGTACAATCGTGTGGTCGCCGATCAAAATTGAACCTCCGGCAACGGTGATGGCCGGTGGCCGGCGGCCTACAATGGTGGACGACGGTGGATGACGACCGGTGGTGGTGGACAGCGGCCAACGGTGGAAGGCAGCGCTGGCAGTGGACCAGAGACAGAGGCAGAAAAAAAAAATCCTTAAGCTCTAAATACCATGTTGAATATAGAGAAAATATGGTTTAAGATTAATCTCATTTGTGTATAAAATACACATAGAGGTTGTATTTATAATAAAGAACATATCGGCTAAGCCCAAAATACATATGAAGAATAATAACAATAGAAATAGAAATTAAGATATTAAAGATATCTTAATAGTTCTAAATATAAGTACCACGGTAGCTATGAAGAATGTTACTCTAGAAGAATCATGGTCCAAGGTGAAGCCTTTAGTGGACCAATTTTGAGTATTTGAGGATGTATGTCACATGTTCATGTACCGTATGGTTGGAGGACCAAGCTTGAGAACGAGAGTTTGGGTGTGTAATTTTAGGAATTAGCGAGAACGTGTATTTGGGTGAATGATCCTAAGATGGTGGCTAGTAGAGATGTAATTTGAGTAAGATGAACAATAGGAATGGGATGCAAGCTTTGAAAAACAAATATTATTAGATCTTGAATGGGGTGATGCTGAGATTAATATAGAGGAAGAACTTGAGGTATAAATGGATGAAAACACCAGAGTCAATTGATGAAGGTAGTAGAGAAGATCAAAATACATGAAATGACAATCCTATGAATACAAAAGAGTTCAGTACAAAAGGAATAATGATCACACAGGTCCGCACTCTGATAAAGGACTTTGTGAGGGTGAAAGTCTATCCAAGGAGGAAGTTAAGCTAAATGTGGCCTTTAGTAGCTTTTGCAATCCATTCTGAAATTATCTAAAAGCCGTGAGGGGTTCGAAGTGGAAATTAGAAATGAATTCTGGATTCTGAAATTAATTCCATTGACAAAATCAGATTTATCCAATAGCAACCAAAACCATTGGAGTCAAATGGATTATTAAAAGATTAGTTGAATGAGGTTGGAGAAGTTGACAAGTACAAGACTCATTCAGTGACCAAAGGGTATTTTCACAACAAGGAGTACATTTCACTGAAGTATTTACTTAAATGGCTTGAATGGACGCAAAACAGGATATTGACACTTGCAGCACTGAGGAGCTGGAAGATTTACCAGTATGAAATATTAAATCAACATCTCTCCAAGGTGAGCAAGGATATTTATATGTGGGGCTGCCAAAGCGTTGCGAAAAGAAGTGAAGTGAGCGTAACGTGTACAAGCTTCATAGAACTTTGTATGGTAACAACCTTGAAAGGCTTTTTAATCATATTGAAACACGTTTAATTAATGATGGTTTCCAAAAGTGTCCAAATGATCAGACCTCATTCAACAAGATGAGCAATGAAGGTAAAGTGCTAGTGATGATGATTTAATTATTGTGGATAATTTAATTTACTCTAGTGATGATGAAGCCAGATGCTAGATTTTAAGAATTCTATTGAGAGTATCTGACATGATTGATTTGTAGCTTTATACCTTATTACAATGTTTTCAATCTTTTGCTCCTCGAGAATTAAGCAAATATCAGGTTTCCAACTGCAACTCCAACCGCAACTCATGCACGTAGCTTACCAATCATTTGTTCACCATTAAAGATAGAACTTATCACTACTTCTAGAAAGTTTTAGGGACAAAGTCCACTCCTTATTGCTCTCCTAAAAAGACTTACAAACGAAGTTTATCTGTCATACTATTATGCAAAGCTTACTAGTCATTCGTTCCCTCGAAGCTAAAATCCCTTATACTTGTTAAGATCGAGCGTTTATCACTAAGCCAAAAATTATAGTCATTAGTTAGGATACAACTCCTTTTACTTAAGAGTGTAGCAATCCAAGCGTTGTGATTCAATTGTGATCCAACCCACTTGACCTTTGCCATGGGACAATTGATGCCATGTGTAACAATCTCTTTCTCAGCAATTGTCCTACTAGGAATCTCACTCTTGGATTATGACTAGGCTCACCTGGCCTCTGCCACGTGACCATTATGCAACCACGGTCCCCCTTAACAATTGCCCACCAAGAATCAAATTTGTGACCTTGGCTCTGATACCAATTGCTAAGCAGTGGACTTTAAGCCTAACTCAACCCCACAAAACTGACTTATAAGGTGAGGTTTGCATCCATTTATATACTATGAAATTGCTTTACTAGTCAATGTAGGACTTCCAACACATGTCAAGATATATACATTTGGTATGTGGGACTAGACATTAATGGGTAATTCGATAGCGGTCCGATAGCAGGTGGAAGATAACAAACAACAAACTTTCTGATAGCACATGACAATTGTGCAACTCACAATTTTCCCCTTGAAAATTGCTTATTAGGAATTTAACTCTTGACCATGGCTCTGTTAAATGGAATGATAGAGAATATAAAATATAAAGAGAGCTTAGATTGAAAGAAGCTAGTGCTTGTTTTATTCATGAAAGATGAAAGCCTTTTTATAGGCTTATACATAACAAATTCACTCCTAATCTCCAAGCCACTAAATCATAACAAACTTATGTTCTACATAAAATAACAAACTCCTAAATTAAGGATAAATGTACTTAAATAATTTAAAAGAATCACTAATGTGTAGAGACATGCATAAACCATAAAACAAATATCATAAAACTACTCTGGGAGTCTTTCACCTCGTGTTGACACACGCACAAACATGTCAACAATCATCTCCTACCAATACAAGGCTTTTCAGACACCAATACATCAACAAAATCTTGAAGAAAATCTCTTCAAAAACACATTGTTCTAACCATCAGATGGTCCTTCAACATATTGTCTAATGGATTAAAAAACTATACAAAAACAAAAAGACACGCACAACAAAGGAAACCTTTCTCACCAAATCTCGTTAAGATACAAAGCAACTTTACACAAGTTATAGTTAGTTCTCTTTACCTTGATACTTCAAAGTTTAATAACTCATTTTAATTTTTAAAAGACTCATGTCTCTCTTTCAAAGAACTCCTTATGTTTCACTTTCTAAACCACTTGAAAATCTTGAATTTGAATACTCAATTATTTGAAGGCTTTAACTCTCACCCAAATCACTCTACTTATGGGTAACGTCTAAACTAAGAAACCAATTTGAATACTCAATTATTTGAATGTTTTAACTTTCACCCAATTCACTATACTTATGGGTAACATTTAAACTAAGAAACCAATTTTATCTCCTATAAAATTTAAGGCACAAAAATACTATAACAAACTAATTAAGATTTAAGGAACAATAATACTATAACAAACTAATTAAGATTTAAGGCACAAAAAATACTATAACAAACTAATTAAGATTTTAGTAACAAATCTCACATCCAAAATATATACTTACGTTTATATATTACACACTACAATTTACATATAATACAATATATACGTTTATAAAGTTTACATATAATAAAATATATAAATATACGTTTATACATTATGTATATATTTATTATATTATGTTATATATTACTTTATTGTATACTAGCGAAAACATATCGCACATGAATTTTTTTAATTTTCATAAAAATTTAAGTTAAAATTAATAAAGAATATATATAATTAATTTTTAAAATAATTAAATGTAAAATTAGAAAAACAAAATTATGTACGTAATATTTTTTTTCAAAATAACAGTTAAAGACTACATAGATTTTTAGAATAACAATTAAAAATAAATTATTTATAAAATAATTAATTATTAAAATAGTAATTAAAGATAAAATTAAAATAATAAAATATGGACACAAAAAAATGTATTCTTTTATATATTGTTATAAATTAAAATATTCCGTTAAAACATTTAATATTTTACATTATATATTAATCCTTACATTAAAATATTATTTTAACTATATATATTATTAAAATATTATATTATATCTTACACTTACTTCTTAGAAAATAAAATGAACACTTTAAATTATAATTAACAAGTTGTTTTATTTTTATTTAAAATATTTAACCTTATTTGTATATTTTTATAATTATTATAATTGTTAAGATCTCGTATCTTTAATGATATTTGTTGGTATACGTATAAGTGTTTAATTATTCGTTTTTTGATATATCTTAGTATCTGACATGTGAATTATCATCAAAAAGGTTGTTAAACTTGACAGGTTATGAAAATTTGTAAAAGTTTTGTAAACTCGACGTATAAAATTGCAAAAATTCTTTATTAAAAAAATTATAAATAACATACTAAATCAGATATTAAAATAGAATAATTAAACAAAATAGTTAAAGGGAAAATAAGTCCGTACAGTTATACAAGTTCAATTCAAATTACCCCAAATATATTACTTGATCTCTCAAAGCATTTTTATTTCTACGATAATTAATCACTTTGGATTAAGTCTGATTCATTCCAAGTTATGGAGTATCACTACTTCAATTTAGATCAAGTATCAATGTTCAACACGTATCTGTTTCTGAAATTTAAAAGATACTTTACTGATACTTATTTATGAAGTATCTAATCTATTAATTAGTAATATTTTTATGATGATAATGATTTATAATTTTTATATTGACAACTTTAATACATATGATTTTAGTTTTGAATTACACGAGAACAATCTTATATTTATTATGTTTTTAAGAATTATTATAAACTTTTCTATACATATTTTATCACATATCATATCATACTATTTTCAAAATAAACATATTAGCATATCGAATATGTATATAACACATGTATTGTTTTCATGCATTATAGATTCCAAGGTATACAAGGCATATTATACAATTATTTTGGATCGTCTGATCCAATTCTTTTTCAAATTGATGTAATTATAGGGGTGCAGGAAGTAATGGCCTCTTTGTAAAATTCTCTTTTTATTTTTGCCCTAATTTAAAAAGGGTTGTCCCAAATTAGTTGGGCCTAGGGCTGATCCATAGGGTGTCCAAAGCCCTTAAAGTAGTCTAATCCCTCTCCTTCTGCCACACTTTGCAAAGACAATGCTTTTACCCTCTTCCCATTCTAAAGGAAGCTCTGCTAGAGTTTGGACATTTCCCTCTTCGAGCTCACGCAACTCCATTGTTTCTGCTCACATAAGTAATTTTATCCTGTGTCTTCTTTGTTTTCAGCTTTGTAGTCTTGAGTCTAACTAGGGTTCACCTTGGTAACCCATTTTGAATGGTTCCACTGTTATCTTGCCGCACCCTGAGGGATTAGGTCCATTTTTTACAGGTCAGTGGAATCTTTATGCTTAAAACCCAGATTCCAATAATCATATATTTGGTACCCTCAAGGAAGGAACTACTATTCTAACACTTCTCGGAGGATTTCATCCGCAAACTCAAAGTTTATGGTTAACTGATATTGCACACCATCATTTGGCTATTGCGTTTATTTTTCTAGTTGTTGGTCATATGTATAGAACTAATTTCGGTCCCTAAATTGTTCTTGGAGCTGCTGTACTCACTACTGTGGTGTCAGAATCCTCTGTTAAACCCTTTCCAGGAAAGGGAAGTAGGGTTTCATGTTATTTCTATTTTATACGAATAATGTTTTGTGAAATATGAGAAGAGATTGGGGAAAATGTTAGTTTTTGGTATATTTCTGAGTTAGGGGTTCAAATGTTCATGAAACTGTGATATCTGACGTTATTTCTCGTATTCTGATGCGCAATTTTGTGTTTTTCTAATATGCGCAATTTTAGTAAAATTGAATTTCCCGACTCATTAACCGTTGGATTGAGCTCAAATTTTGACATTTGGTTCATAACATGCTATTTTATGGTGTGACCGGTTGGATCGTCGATTAGAAGTATGTAGCTTGAGAAATGTGTCACGCATTATTGTAATGATTTTGGTTTTGTGATAATAAATTTTCTTAGGAATTTTGGTGTAAGAATTATGGTTGTGGGTTGTGCTTGATTGTATGGAATTGTAGGTACTGAAATGTTAGCACTCATTTATTTGGGATGAATACTATTTTGTGATATATGTATGTCTTGGTATGCATTTATAAAGTACGAGATGAATGAATTTGCATGAGTGATGTGATTCATGGATTGTGAATGATGAACTTGGATAAATCTTGGCATGCGATTTCAATGAAATGTTTGGTTTATGATGTACCTTATATAATGCATGAGACCTACGAAATGATATGCATGATATAAGCTATGGTTACAAACTGGATTGATATGATTGTATGATCTCGGCATGTGAAACAAATGAGATGGTTGGTGTTTGAGTGGCATGGTATTGGCATGAGATGAAATTCCACAACTATGGTTTAAGAGTAATGAATGGGTATGGAACCACTGGGAAAGTAATGAAAGGGGTGAATTATAAAGAGCTGGTATGTGATGTATATGTATGTGTGTGATACATCTTTCTTGATTGGTCTGGTATGCTTGGTTCGTGTCAGTGCGTAATTCCTTGGAAATCTCTAGGTGGGATTTCAGGGTCGTGCTTCAGTGGTCGGGATGTAATTCCATGGCCCCTGTTAGTGGGTGTTCATGGTGGTGCCCCATCTATATAATTTGGTAAGGATTCAAGGTAAGGATCGCATCCTGACACTCTAAGGAGTCAGTTAGTCTCACTTAGAGCAGACTGACTCTTGTGGTGAGAGTAGTAGGAGGCCTAAAACCCATTAAGTGCTAACCTTGTGTGTGAGGAATTTGATTCATTATAACACTTGTAACACATAGCTCGGGGGTGAGCACAGGTATCCACCACAAGTGCAAGCATCCGCTGAATCCGACCGGGTTATATGTATTCGGATGAGTCGAGTCGAGTCTTAGTGTATTGATTTGGAAGGTCATAACATGCTTGAATGATGTATGTATATTGGACTGTGAAAGTATATCTGATTACATTGATGAAATCTTTTTGGCTCTAGCTTACCCTTTTCTCGTTTGAATGTCTTGTATGTTATTCTTCTACTTTTGCGATGATCATCAATTTATTGATGGGAGCAGATGCGAGAGGTACTCATGGTCAACAGGGGAGAGATGATTTCGCTGCATAGTTTACTTGGGCTGGACTTCATTTTCTTGTTGGGTTTTTCTTTATGGTTATGGCCCATGTACCCGTCTGACTTTTAGATTTCTTTATGTTCCTTTTAAACTTTATAACTTGTTTTCTTGTGTTTTCTTGTGGCACTGTGGTGTGCCTTGAGTTGTAAGGAGTTAAGTTTAAAATTTCAGGACTGCGCTGTTATGTTACCTTTATGCAACGTTTTCGTTGATTATGTTTGTTGATTAAATGGGACGTTACACTCTTCACAATTTGAAATTCATAAGCCACTTGGCGACTCCTTGGTTTTTATTAATGTTTTTACATTTGTACTTTTGGGATCTTTAGTTAATTAGTTTTGATTGCGTAGTTTTATAATTTAAAATGAGCTATTGATATTTTCTCAATTTTTGATATATAAAACCCTCGTTAAAAGAACTTATCTAAATATTTTGGAAACTTTGATGCAATTGGGATACATATTAATATGGAATATAATTAATAGTTTTTTTAAAAAAAAATTTATAATGAATTGGATTTTGGAGTGAAAAGTTCCTTTTCGATGACATTTATGATGTAAGTGGAAAATTGATTTAAATGAAATTTAAGAGTTTTCTTTAATTAATTTAATTTTAGGACTAAAGAATTTATTTAAATATATTAAAAGTAAATTTTAAATTTAATTGAATTTTATAAAAACGATGTGTAAGGAGAAATGTGTCTATTTATATATTATTTTAGTTTTATTGTTAGTTCACCTAAGTTTTTTAAGGAGAAATATGTATTTATTTATATAATTTAGTTTTATATTTAAGCTGACCTAAGATTTTTAAAATTGTACATATAGGATAAATTAAAAGAAAATAAAATGTAATTATTATTTTTTTCTTACGTACGATGATCCCTTACCAGGTTATCCTTCTTTTCGATTATGTTTAATAAACATCCAATATATTTATGCATATTTTATCTACCACTTTTAAAATTTAAAATTAATAAAAAATATCAATTAGGACAAAATTGATATTTTTATAAAAATATATAAAAATTAAATTTGATTTCAATTTGGAGAAAGACAAAATTGCTTAAATTTTATAAAATTAAGACTAAATTGAGACAAAATAAAAGTACAGGGACCAAATTGAGAGTGAAGAAATAATATATGGTATAACATTGACATGTGACATTGCTGCTCCATATCACATTATTACACTATATTGTCACGTGGCACAATGTGACAAATTTTTTATTTTTTATTTAAATAAAATTATGAACTGACATGTGACACCTCTTTAACATTGATATCAAATTGGGTTATTGTTACAATACTAACAGGACGAATTTGATTGCATCAAATTTCCCAAAATAGGAATCAAATTAAGACAAATAAAAAAGGACCAAATCAATATTTTCCTACAAAAATGAGGACCAAATACATAATTTAATCTTTATTCTGCTAAACTTAAAATTATTTTTCTTGAATCTTACATTTTTCATACACTAATTAGAAGAGTATAACAAAAAAACATTAGATGAGTTATTCTAAACATTGACTAGATGAGTTTAAGAATGCATAAATTATATGAATATAGCAGAAAACATTCAACAAGTTTATCAATGCACTAATTAGACAAGTCTAATAATATACATTAGACGAGTATGTCCATTGAGTATAATAATCATTCCATACATTGAGTAAATGAGTCTAGGAATATTTATTAGACGAGTTTATCCAAACACTAGGTGAGCTTCACAACAAACACTAGACGAGCCTCACAACAAACACTAGTGGAGTTTATTTGTATACTAACAAGATGAGTCTAATAATGACATTGCATGAGTCTATCTATACACAAGTTACACGAGTCTATTAATACACAAAAGACAATTTTTTTCACTCCCTGACCAGATGAGTCTTGTAATATACATTAAACAAGTATGATCATACATTAATTAGATGACTTTCTCTACACACTAATTAAACAAGTCAAGCAACAAACCTTAAATGATTGATTAGCCGAGTCTAGCAATATACATTAGATAAATTTGTTCATACACAGATTATACGAGTACTAATACACATTACATAAGTTTGTCCACTCACTAATTAGACTAGTTTTACAATACACATTATACAAGCTTGAACATACGTTGATTAAACGAGTCTAAGAATATATGTTATACAAGTGTGTCCATATATTGATTAGACGAGTCTAGCATACATGTTAAAGGAGTTTGTCGATGCATTAATTATATGAGTTTAAAATACACATAAAATGAGTCTAGTAATACACATCAGACAAGGCTTTCCTTATAATGATTAGATGAGTATAATGAAAAACATTACACAAGTCTAGTAACACACATTAGATGCAATTTTTCATACACTAATTAGACAAGTATTAGAAAAAAATTATGAGTCATTCATACGTCGATTAAACGAGTCTAAGAATACATTAATTAGATGAGTATAGCAAAAACATTTGATGAGTATGTTGATGCATTGATTGGACGAGTCTAACAATACATATTAAACAAGTCATTCATATATTAATTAGATGAGTCTAGCAATATACGAAAAAAAATGTGTTTACACTTGATAAAGATAGTTTATATTAAAAATATGGTTACAAAACAATTATCAAAACCAATCATCTTTATAATCTTTATTAATAGTTATAAATACTAATAGTTATATATTAAATTTTTTTAAAAATTTTTTAGCTTCATTTTATTTTGTCTTAACTTGATTAAAATTCATACTGTTGGCTTAATTAAGATTTGAGATCATAATTTTAGAATTATTTATCAACAAATAACGTTATTATTTTTAATTAATAAATGTTAAAAGTTTCTTTCATAATAAAACCTATCGTATTTTAAGCTTTAGTTAATATTACAATTTTTTTTGTCAAACCTTACAGGATTTGTAAATGTCTATTAATAATTTTTATTAGTATTAATTAAAATTGTTTATATTAGGTTAAAATATTTTTTTGTCCCAATTTTCATGAAGTTTTGTCAAATCAGTTATAATTTTTTTTTTTTGCTCAAATATGTCATAATTTTGGTTAATTTTGTTCAATTTTTTTTTTTGTTAACACCGTTTAAATCATTAACGAATAAGACTGA
>Ga0214543_1001943_pt1 | contig 40611 bp, 33 predicted proteins | sample CNSS2metaG_FD_160094 | JGI IMG/M metagenome (GOLD analysis project Ga0214543, IMG submission 160094) | Root nodule microbial communities from cowpea collected in UCLA plant growth center, Los Angeles, California, USA - CNSS2 | ecosystem: Host-associated > Plants > Roots > Nodule | place: USA...
ACACCACTTTTACACCAAAACCTTAAGGCAATGTTGTTATGGGTCTTTATTCTTATATAGTGTTTAACTTTGTCTTTTCTATCCAATGTGGGACTTTTTGACTCACACTTGGACTATTCCCAACATTGTTATGGGTTGAAGGTCGAAACATGCCACATAGGCTTGAATTCTAATATAGGCTTGCTCGAGTGGAAGATTAGGATTGGTGGTGGCTACATGACGACACAAACCAAATTAGACCGGGTATTGAAATTGGTTGGATCAATTTAAAGGTCGATACATGTCGATCTTGGTCTATGGTCAAAATAGGACAATTCGATCTAATGGTCGAAACAGGTTGACCATAACAAAAAGTCGAGACGATTCGGTCTAGGTCGAATGTCCAATAATATATTTTGAAAAATTATTATTTTTTCATGTTTTAAAAGAAATACATGACTGATCTTATTACATATGACTTTTTATGAACATTTTGATCTTGTGAATTCAATAAAACATTTTTTTCATGTGAACGTTTTTGGCCTTTAACCTAATTTAGGATTTTGTTAGGTAGGCCAAATTGATATGTCTACTTTAGATATAAAATTAAATTAAATTTTAGTCTATAATTAATAAAACAAGTTAGGATCTTATATTTTGTTGATAAGTTATTTCTTTTATTCTAGTACAGTAGTTGTGCATACGCAAAGGCAATATTAATAATTTTATGCAAGGATAATAAATAATAAGTTAAGTTAAAACGGACATGATCCATTTTTACTTGATATATACAATTTGATCTTAAAATATCATCCAAAAAAAAGTTATATGATAAATTTAGTATCTATAAAAATAAATTCAAATAAATTATACTACAAAGTACATGTTTTAAAAAGCAATAATCTTTTTAAAAAATATATAAAAACATATTTTTATAAAATTAAATTTTAAATGATTATTCAACCGGTAATGTTTATTATACTAATAACTTTATTTTTATTATTTAATGTTTGTATAATACCCAACTTCCAATTTGTCAGACTATGAGTATTTCGATTTTGAATTACTTGGTATGACCATATTTCAAAACCTAACTACATGTGTTTCCCCATTGTGATTGTCCTTAACATAACTCAGTTTTATATTTATATTAACGGAATTCTATAATCCTAAGCACACATTTTTTAACATGACAATGATAATTAATACATTAAAGTATCCTTGTTAACAAAAACCTCAAACATTTATTACAAACCACGTCATTTATAATTTGTCAAACAAATATATTAAAAGACATGTAAATCACAAACAACTTCATTACATAAGATTACAAACATGTCATGCTTAAGATTCCTAAGAACTTCAACGCAAATTTTATGTCCGTTGAATAAAAGATAGTATTAGATCAAATATTAAAATTAAATTTTATAGATATTTACACTAAAATTAAAGTCATTAAACCGATGTATGTACCCAGGAAGATGATTGTTCCATCCATTTTTAAATTGCAGTGTACATTGCAAATAGTAGATAGTTAATTAATGCAATTACTAAAATTTGCAAAATACTAATTTGAAGGATTGCATAACCTATGAGTGTTAATTTGATGATTTTTGTGACAATTATCATACTTAATTCAATGGACAATACTATTTGTTGAATGATTACATACACTGTATTTTTATTTACGCACACTCTACGCAAAAATATACCAAAGTTGTTTAAAAATACGTTACTGTAAAAAAAACGTTATAATGGTTACTCTTAAAACATAAATTAATTAAATTATAATATTTAAGATTCTATTGTCCCTATGTCTACAATTTACAAAAGAAAGAAAGAAAATGGCAAAGATAGCTAATCAAACTATTGTAAGAAAATAAATATATTAAAATATGTAAAAAGCATAATACTTTAAATGTTAGAAATGATTTTTAACACCTTTTCGCTGTATTTTTATTATCATGAGTTGATCATATTACATATTGTCTTTAAACAGTTTTTTAAATATGTATTTTCTTATTATTATTCTTTTATTACTACTTTAGTTTAGGAAAGTAAAATTCGGGTTAATCACCGGTCCAAACCGTCCCTCAGGCTAACTGGGCCGGAGTTGGCTGGCCCGGCCCTTTTAAACATACGGGTATACTACACTTTTTTGGTAACTGGCCGCGGTCTTCACTTATTTCCTTCACCCACAGTTTCGTTCATTTCGGAACCTTTTCTTTTGTCAGTGTATGCAAGTAACGTTCGCAGGGGCTCCGCTCCTCTCTGCTTCAACCTCAACCCTTTCACGACACCAAAAACCCTCGCGAGCCAGGTTTGTCTCATTTCCAGATATCCTTATTTCAAGATCTGTTGCAGCGTTGTGATTGTTAATCGATCGAGCCTTCAATTCTATTTCTCTATCATTTGCTCATTGGTTGTGTGATCCATTTGAACTAATCAAGACTCAATGGGCAAGGAGAGCCAAGTGTCCGCTATGGAAATCGACGTTTCGAAACCGGATAATTCCGATCAGATCGTTCCCAAATTCTCCGTTAACGGTTTGTCTTTTCCTTCGCTGTCCAATGCTGCTCAATTCATGTTCCTACGGTCTTTATTTTACCAATTAAGCGAAAATACCGCGTTTAGTAGTGGAACTTTGATGATTGGTGTAATTGATATTTTTGTTTTAAAAATTTATCAGTGCTGCAGCTGTTGAAATCGGCGCAAATGCAGCATGGTTTGCGCCACGGAGATTACACTCGTTATAGGTATGTACTTGTGTAGTTGCTACCACGATGTCAATCAAATGGCATTTTATTTTATTTAATTTCTGTCTGTAGATGTATTATAAATCTGTATCAAAGGTTTTAAGTTGAGGGAGGAGTTTCGTTGCTCCTTGACATTTCGTGTAAACGCGTCAAGCGGCTGCAATTACTGTTACAGTAAGTCAAGAGACCTTGACTTAGTGGCCGGTTGCGGATGCTTTTTAAAACCTTGTTTGTATCCCTAAGAATGATTCATTTGGGAGACACAGTGTCCGTTGATTTTTCATCTTTGCTTTTATCCTGATTGCTGTGTAGAACATTTTTCCTTTATGGTTTGTGCTCCTTGGTGCTCTAGACTTCGAGTGTTCTAGCATTTGAGGATTTTCCATTTTAGTTATGCAATCACCTTATCAAAACCACTTATCCAATCTGTTGCCTTAACTAAGATGCTGAAATATGTATAGATTGGTAATAAATCTACTTTTTTGCTCAACATTGTAGGAGGTATTGCACAGCTCGTTTGAGGAGGTTGTATAAGTCGTTAAAGTTTACCCATGGTCGTGGCAAATATGCTAAAAGGACCATAACTGAATCCACTGTCTCTGAAGTAAGGTATGCTTCACTTATGGTATTTCTCTCCTGACACAAGTTTTGGCACCTTTTTGTAGTTGATTTGAAATTTTTATGGAAGGCAAAGAATATTAAAAGGGCTCTAATTGGATGTTAGTTGTTAGGCTTTACTATCTTAATTGCTATTGATAATTCCCTGGGGTTGTTGCACTCTTGAATTGCATAGATATCTCTATCAGCTTTCTGTTGCTAAGATTATATGCAAGTTGTTACCTGAGCCTAAAACAATCTGCAGTAAGAATTGAATTTATTATAAAACTGACTAGGAAATACCCAAGCAACCCTAGTAATTGCAAAATATTCTCTTCACTCACATTCACACTCCTGTGCCCCACGAGGCATGTTTGTTAGGATCTAGTTTAATGGAAAATTCTCCACTATCTTCCTTGTCACTTCCCATCCCCCCTCCCATCCCGCCCCTGTCCCCCTTCTTCCGATGGGATATGTCCATGAGTGGAGCCATCACAAATACCTAAATTTTTATACAAAACCATCATTTAGACCTTTTCTTTGTCTTGCCGTTCTTAGAATGTTTTTCTGTAATTTATGGAAAAAAGAAAGAAAATAAATCAATCTGTGGCTACATTTTTAATTGGACATTTATTTCTAACATTGGAAGTGTTATGGTTTCAAATCAGGTTTCTTCATCTAATTCTGTATACAGCAGAGAGAGCTTGGAGTCATGCCATGGAGAAAAGGCAGCTTCCAAATGGTCCAAATGCGAGTCAACGTATATATTTGATTGGTAGGTTGCGGAAAGCAGTAAAATGGGCTACTTTGTTTTCACAATTGTGTGCGGTCAAGGCAGATTCTAGAACATCTTTGGAAGCTGAGGTGTGTCTCTATTTCCCCATCTGGTTATGATTAGTTTACTGCAGTATTTTGTTCCCCTATCTTCTTGGTGCAGTTTTGTTATGCTCCACCGTTTCGGAGGTGGTCAACAAGCGAGCATTTCAAATGTCTATGATTTCCTTTTATTTATGGAATTATATGCATTTTCTTTATATTTTATTTAAAATTTTTAAACGTTTGTTTTGATCTTAATAGGTAGTAGTAAGTAGAAAAAATATAAGATATCAATACACAGTCATAAAAAAAAGAAAAATATTGCTTAAGTTTTTTTAACATGGTAGGCTTAACTCATTTCATCCACCAATTACATTTATTTGTCAATGTTGTCCTTAAAATTACAGTTTAGCATTTTTTTTCTTCATTTTTTAACACTATAAAATTTTGCAAATTTTGCTCCCTTAAACAAATTGAACTTACACATTAAGGTATGTGCTAGGAATTATCCTTAATAATATGCATTAAGCAGTGTTATAAACTGTAGAACAGTTAAGCCAGATTTTATTGGAATGAAATAAATAAATTTAAGCAATGTTAAAATGTATGTACAATTTTGAATAGATAAGAAATTTGATATCATTGGTTTTACATGAATAACATTGTTCCAAATTGGGAATTTCTGCCACTTATTTCTAGGGAGCAACAATATTGACGCTAGTTTGGAAGTTTCATGATAATTTAAAATCAAAAGAAGTATATTAGTAATCGTATCAAAACCTGCAGTAATTTACAGGAAATAAAATATATTTTATCCATCAAGACATCTGCAGTATAATGGTTAATTCAAATTTCATGTGTTTGTCCTATTGTGTTCTTGTTTGATGATTATTAATCATTTTTTAATTTTTTTTTTGGTGACTTATGCTTTTTAAATGTAAATATTATATTCTGTTGATAAAAAATGAACATTCATTTCCTTTTTGTCCTCTGAATTTTAGGCTTACGAGTCCTATATGAAAGGGAGTTTGTTGTTTGAGCAAGATCAGAATTGGGACGTGGCTTTAAAGAACTTCAAAAGTGCTAGGTACATTGATTCTGCTTCCATGATTCATACATATTGCCTAGAAGAAAAGATAAATAGATACTCTTTTTAGTAGACAAGATAAAAAAATGGAACAATCTTATATTTGCTGGAAGGAGACAATTTTGTTAATGATTTGCTATTATATGTTTTCTTTCAGCAGACACCTGTTTAATTTGTGACCAATTGATCTAGCATACTAGGTTTTGGGATGCTTCTGTTTTTCTAGCTCACACTGCTTAAGTTTTTAACTTTCTCCTCATTTAATAGGGCTGTATATGAGGAATTAGGGAAATATGGAGATCTGGATAACCAAGTTTTGTGTCGTGAACGAGTTGAGGAGCTAGAACCTAGTATCCGATACTGCCTTCACAAAATTGGCCATTCAAATCTACCGGCCTCTGAACTTTTACAAATTGGTGACGTGGAAGGTCCTGCATTAGACCTTTTTAAAGCGAAACTAGAGGTTGGTATAAATTTCTTTTATATGAATGGGAAAAAGGAAACAAGTAATATATATGCAAATCAGTACATTCATATGGAAATGTTGCATCGAGACAAGATAGACTATTCAATTTTTTCTTGTCCAGTGGAGGGACACAATCATGTCCACATATGCTGATCTTTTAACTTTTGATAAACTTTCTGAAATTATCTACCTTCACACTTAAGAACTTCTGAAGTCCTAATTTTTCACCAGAAAATTTAGCTTGATGCTTGGTCGCTTTACTTCAGAGTCCTTAGGTAGAAAGTTTTTGTATTTCCCGTGCATCATGCTTTCCTGTAATTGTTTGGTTGGAGGGAAATGATGGGTTAAAGTCATTCCCTACGTGTTCTGTCTCCAATATTAGTGTGATTTGGAGGGCACTGAAAGCATTTTATAGATGTTGAATCATGTAGACTAAATTTCTCTGCAATTCTATTTTAATCCTCATCTCCATTACTATTTATGACAGTAGAACACTCTATCATCTATATTTTCTGTTCCCTCCCTTTGTGAACCAAATATGGTTTATCTTCTGTTTCTTGTGAACCAAACCAAACAAGGGGACCTATCCTTCCCTTGATTAAAACCCCTCTGTTCCCCGTCTCGCCCATCCATACTTTAAATGTATCATAGTAGCCACCTTTTGCTATTATTTCATGGTACACCATTTTATGATTATCCAATTCTATTACTTGAATCGGGTAGGGTACTTTTTGAATTCATTCATTTATTTCCTATGATAAAAGTACTGAATTGAATAATGTTTGTTTCAGGCTGTAATGGCTGAGGCAAGATCTCAACAAGCTGCCTCCATGACAGAATTCCTGTGGCTTGGCCACAGATTTCCTATATCAAATGCCAAAACAAGGGTTTCCATCCTGAAAGGTTGGTTTCTTTTTTCTACTACAAATTAATAGTCTTGTAATTTGAAAACAAAGTTTTCTGTTGATTTTACTGTGTCTTAACCTCAGCTTTGTCCCATCTCTTTTTCCATTCTGCAAAATGGCATAACTACCCTGTGTGAGATTCTTTCCTTTTTGTTGTGTTCTTTCATCATGTGCTGTGATGATGTTATTGCACTGTTGCCCACACTAGATGGCCTTTCTCCCAATGTGAATACCAGTTATGTTAATTTATTTGGGAACTAACATTGAATTGCAATCCTTTCTTCCAAGGCTTCATTTCATATTGCAAAAATTTTATTGGAATAACTATTGGGTTATTTTCTTTCTCTTGTCCATGATTTGATAAGTGTATTTATCAATTCAAAAACATTACATTTTACCTAACAGTGTGTATTTGGGGAGCTGAATTCATGATTTTTATTTTCATGTAAAATGCATTCGATTGTATAATGGTGATTCATGAATAGGCAACATTTTTTTTTTCATTTTTTGAAAATGTAGCCTGTTGTTTGATTTAAAATATGGTGTTTTCTCCTTATTGATCTATGTCGATATCATGTAATGCTACTATCTGAATATTTTTCTTAGCTATATGCCTATATCAAGTAATTTTCCTATCTGCATATATTTCTCAGCTCAGGAGTTGGAGAAAGATATACATGGTCCATCGGCGGACTCAATTCCAGCAGACAAAAGACTAGTTATTTTTGACAAAATCTTTTCTGCATATCATGAAGCCCGGGGCTATATTCGTGCTGATTTGGTATGGGAACTTACTTGCTGTTAACTAAGAATCATCATAAAAGTGTTTTTACTCATTAGTATTGACTTTCTTTTCGTCTTAGGCCACTACAGGAAGTGCAGAAAATGTGAAAGATGATTTGAATGGTCTGGATAAGGCTGTGAGTGCTGTGCTTGGAGAAAGAACCATTGAACGCAACCTCTTGTTGGTTAAGGTTGCAAAAAGCAAACTAGCAAAGCGGCATGACGATAAAAATGAAAAAGTCACTAAACCTGAAGAGCTTGTTCGCTTATACGATCTCTTGCTACAGGTTGATATCCATTTTTTGTTGTAAACTTGCATGAATTGAACAAATACTTCTTTGCACAACGACTTTCAGGCTGCTGCATTTTTGTTTTACGTGCTCATCAATTTGAAATTCAATGCTAATATCAATCATCCATTTGGCAGAATACAGCTGATCTATCTGATTTAGTCAGTTCTGGAAGGGATAAAAAACCAGAAGAAGTTAGTTTTGCTGAAGTGTGTTCAGGCAAAAGTTTGGCTTTTCGAGCTCAGAGGTTTCCTTCTTGGAGCAAATATTTTCGTACTGCTTTAGTTAATTGCTTATTAAATGCACACATGGGTACACACAATATTTCATTTTTTGGATAGCTAGGATTTTCAAGTATTATTTTTAGAATAAATACGTACCCCAAAGTATTTGGGATTTTGTAAATAGATAACACTAATTACTCTTCATCCAAACATCCGTGCTGTTCATCCCTTTTAAATTTGTTCTGGGCCTATATCGGTGGACCTAAGTTCATTTCTTCGGCAAGTGAGTTGAGCTTCACTCAATTCAATGTCAAGAGCTAGCATAAGAGAGAAGGATTGCCTATATTTTACAACGAGTATTTTGGCCACATTCCTAACTAATACCACCAACGGCTTCCCCCTCCCCTGTCCCCGGAATTAGACACATGAAGTACAATGTTTGTGAGATAGAGCATCTATAGGTAGTCCAATGTTAAAACTGAATAGCCTCTTATGCCTTATTAGAAAACTGTTCATATACTTCTAAGGAAAGAAAATAAGGACAAATTTACAAGCTTTTGACGATTGCCCAAACTCAATATGTATTGTTTTGCCTATATTTGTACTTGATGTTGGATCTTAACAATCCCCTTGACAAATATACTTTTTGATGATCTATCTTCTTAATGCTTTTAACTTGATGTATTAATATGTGCTTGCAACTTACATGCAGGTGCTTTTATGTTGCAAAGTCGTACAGTGTGGCTGGGATGAGGGCTGAAGCATATGCATTGTACTGTCGTGCTCGCAATTTGGCTGATGATACTTTAAAAAAGTTTCAAATGTTAGATGGTGATAATAAGGTAATTTTAATCTTTTGTTTTCCCGGATCAGATTGGGTAACTTGGACACCTCACTGATGAATGCTAGCATTATTGTTTGCGCTACAATAATTTTTCAGGAGGACAACTTTTATCTAGTTGGGTGCTAAAGTTTTCTTTGGCTCATTTAATTCTTAACTTAACTTTTAAACACTTGTTAGACCATGAAGTTGAGTGAAATAAAATATTATTAACGGGAAATAATTAATCAAGTAAACATAGGTATCTTGTATAATGATCGAATCATTATACACAAAGCCTCTGTGTTACTGTTGCCCCCACATTTGATTTGAATGGCTGTGTATTTTCTTTACTTTTTTCATTGTTTGTTCGGTTTCCCAGACTATGATTAAAGAGTTGGAGGACTTGTGCAACGAGTGCCGATCTAACACTTGTATTGAGCATGCGTTGGGGATCATAGAGGAAAAAAAGACTCAAGAAAATCTATCTGAAAAGGTCTCCAATATATCATTGACCGGAACTGAGCGGGTACATATGTTTCTACTTATACAATAATCCCTTTGTTTTTTTTTTCTTTCTGTTCATGCATTATCATACGACGAGGTATTTTGATCCTATTGAATTTGTAATATCTCAGGAGTATCTGCTTGAGCATTTATTGATATATATGTTGTATGCTTGTTACAGTTGGAGAAATTCCTTCTTGAGAAACTTGAAGTTTATGAATCTGCTGTGGGTGATTCAAATGTGAAGTGTACACCACGCATTACAGGCTTCCCCCCATCTTTCGAGGCAATTTCCCGAAATCCTATTGTGCTGGATCTGGCTTATAACATGATTGAATTCCCAGCTATTGAAAATAGGATGAAGAAGGATAGGAAAGCCATGGGCAGCTTTATGAGTAGAATATTTGGATAGGTGTATTTGATTAGGTTTTTTGTTCTTCAAACTGATTAGTTATTGACAACTGATCTGGTGGATTCTTTTGTTGAATATTGTGAATTTTGAGATATCTTGTACAAATTTTGGGAGGTCTAAACATTTGGAAGTGGAGACTTGACTCAGATTTTGAGGGAAACATTTAAACCTAAAATTTACTATACCATTCTTTTTTTAGAAATGCAAACTAAAGATATCAGAGTTGCCTTATTCAGCACAACCTATTCGTGAAAGTGCAATATTTTAGGAGGCAGGTCTTCTGGAATTGTATGTGAAACTGTTGATGAGGTGATAGCACAATAAAAGTCCTTTTCAACTAAGCTAGAAAATGGTGAGAAAAAACTGAGCTCCTATCAGTCTGTTGCATAATCTGTACTAGGTTGTTGACTTCTGAAAAGACAGTGATAGCATCGACAACTCCTGTATTTTTTGGGCACTTCTGTACCAATATCTAAGAAATCTGAAAGTACTTGCCTATTCCATACCGCATGCCATTGTTTTTATGTACTACACAATACATACATATATATATGTATGTTAGTTGGTGTCGGGCACGTAATTTGGCTAAACGGGACGTTGCGGCATATCCAGGTTGATTTTACATTTGCCGTGCTTAGAACTTTCGCGTACGCTCAGCGTAGGTCAAACAGAAACGGAACCGTCTCGCGTGCACGTTTCCTGTATCAAGCAAAGGCTGTGCTGAATATATTTTTACCTCTAGTCTGAATGCTTCATATTTCAGCGTAAGTACGAGTGTTCTTTATTTATTCTAGATATATGCAATAAATGTTCGGAGTGAATATGTTGTAGCTTTGTATGGAAAAGCATTCAAGTGGAATGAGTAGTAAATCTAATTCGCATAGGCTTTCTCAGATCATTGTTAAAATATTTCTATTTCTTTTAGAAGTTACATAATGTAATATGTTTGTCATGGATATTCCCAAAGTATTTGTTTCTCAAGTGGAACATTGACAAGTCATTTTTGGTAATGCGGAGATTGGGAACATCAAAATTTGAGGTTGAAATATGTTCGACATAATAGAGTGTTGTCATATTTAGCCACGAAAAGAAGCAACTCTGTTCTTAACCATGGTATTCTTCAACGAAAAGCTATTGTCGGTGATATTAAGTTTTGGTTTTAAATTCTGGTTATGCATAGCTAGTGAACACCCAGCCATATCGTGTCTATTTTCTTAATTTTTTAAAAAATTTGAGTTAAGATGAATAAAAAATATATAATTACTTATTAAAATAGTTTTTAAATGTAAAATTTGAAAAAATAAAACATGTATACAGAATTTTTTTTGAACATAACAGTTAAAGACAAAAGAGGTTTTAAAATAATAATTAATTTTAAAAATAATAATTAAGAGTAAAACGGAAATATCGAAATATGGACACAAAATAATGTATCTTCTTTATATATTGTTATAGACATATTTTTTATCTGTGAAATGAATTTCTAATCTACTGTTAGAGGTCTTAGTATGATCGAGAATTATGACATTTAGCTTGGCATCTTCAAATCAATTGAAAATAAATTCATTATCTTAAAATTTGTAATTAAAAATAATGTTATTGAGTGTAATATAAGTGTAAATTTAAATTTTATATCGAATAAAAATAACAAAACTAACATTATAAAAAAAATTACAAAACAATAGCACAATATTGTTTCTTGAGGAACTAATTGGATTGACATTTTAGGTAGACCTGAAGTTTTACATGTGCGTTAACATTGACACTAATAAGTAGTTGAGATATTTTTTTGCATCGCTTTCTCATATGTTATATAATACTCTCACTAATTTAATACTATTTCTTTCTACACTTCTATAAATTTTAAAACGATTACTTTTTACACTTCATAAAAGTTTTTTATTTGGACTAACTGTTCTAGAAAAATTATAGAATAAGTTTTCAGAAATTTTGTAGAACATGATTTCTAGGTCAGGTTTACCTGAAAAAATAAATATTTTAGATAAACTTTTTATTGCATTTGAAATACATGTCAAATGTATTTCAAATATAATAACTTTATTTATATATGTAATAACTTTATTAATAAGTTTTTCAAAAACAATTTTTTCAAAACAATTTTTTTAAAACTCATGAAATATATTATGAAATTATTTTTTTAAAGCGTTTCTTCTCTTCTTCTTGTACATCGAAGATAATTATAACAATAGTGATGAGAATAGTAGTGATGTGGTATACTGAGGAGAAAATATTTCAGTATTTTCTCATTATGGTGGATGTACAATTAATAATAATGAGATGCAACTTTATTTATAATTGAGATACATATATAATATAATAATATAATTAAGATAAGGTAAATATGTGTAGTCTTTTTCTACTGTTTGATCAATTTGTAGATGCTCCTCCGAATTTCACATGTAACATTAAATAATGAATGTATATTATGAAAGATGAAATGAATCCATTTTTAATGCACCAGTAGCCGGAGCAGACAACCAAAGCATAAAAACGGTGGATGCATGCACGTGGCACGCACGCACCACCTAAACCCATGGCTGAAAGCGACACGTGTCTCCTATGCAACGTCGTTTTGTACCACTTCAATCCACAGAAAAAAGACGTCGTTTTTATTGCAACAATCGATATGGGAAAACGAAAAGAGGGCGCGTGAATTTCAAGTGAACGACAGAGATAAAATATCGCAAAGCGAACCCTATTAACGGTCTTCTTTCCTTTTTCTTTCTTTCCCTCCAAATGTTAATATAAATAATATTCATTATTTTTTTTTAACTTTCGCGTTCTCTCTCATTCTCCTTTTTTCTTTCTCTCTTGGAAACCAACCGTTACAGCTATCCCCTTCTCTGCCAAATTCGAGCACGATTTCTAAAAAAATGCATTTCGCGAATCTGGATGACACTCCGATGTTCCGCCAACAGGTTATTCTTTTGTTCTTCCGTTTCGTTGATTGCTTTTGTTGTTTTTTCGTGGCGTCTTCGTTGGTTTGGTAGCTAATACGCATTCTGCATCTCAGAATTAGTCTCTTATTGAAATTTTTTGATAAATTTAATCTTTTATCTTTAAAAATTGCGTGATTCAATTATTTAAATCAAATTTTGTTAATTTTTTTTAAAATTTTAAATGTATTTTATTATAATATTTGAATTAACATTTAAAAAAAAATTAAAAGATATAAATAATTCAGATATCATCTTAAGATCACCTGAAACTTTAGATAAATTTAGTAAAATATCGTTAAAAGGACTAAATCCGTACATTTACAAAAGTGAAGGATTAAAGTGAAGGATTAAATTGGTGAGAAGTTTCGAAGGACACATATTTAACCCTTTTTATTTAAACTAATGAAGACGTGTTGTGTTGTGTTGATTGTTGAAAGTGTCGAGAACGTGTTTCGTGGTTGGTAGAGAAAAATAGGGTGGTGAATTGATAAATCGTGTGGCTGGTTGTGGATGCAGATGCAGTGTTTGGAGGAAAGTGCAGAATCGTTGCGCGTGAGATGCTGCAAGTTCTATAAAGGATGTCGAAAGTATACGTGAGTTTTATTCGCATTCATCTCGTTGTTAATTTGAATTTGGACGTTTGTATAATGTTTGGATAAACCTTTTATTTATTTTCTTGTAGAAAAAAGTAGATAAGCTAAGATGAATTTAGCTTCTTCCATGGGCTAAAATTAACTATAATAAATTTATTTACTTAAATTTTATAAAGGCTTGTCTTGCCCTATTTGTTTAAAAACTAAGGTCCGTAAATTGATTTTAGTTCATAGGAGTAGTTCAATACATTTTATTTTCTTATAGGGATTTCTTGGTTTAAAAGAATAGAAAGAAGGAGAGAGATTTGAATGGGACGGAGGTCAGGGGAAGGTGTTGAGAAATAGTATTTTAATGGAGAGGTAACCATTTTCTTGTTTGGTGGACAGAGAAGGAGTTTCAACAACTAATTTACTTTAGTGTCTTTAATTTTAAAGTTCAAAACATAAATAAGAGTATTTTAATTATTATAGTTATGATATTTTAACTCATCTTCCTCACTTTTTAAAATTTCCCAACATCGATGAGGAAGAAGAATTAGACGAGAAGAAATTTTACCTTTCTTCCCTCTTCAAAATCATATCAAATAACACAGTTTTTAAAAAAATAATTTTCATTCGTTCCATTTTTCTGCAACCATACATTATAATAAATTATCATAGAGAAGTTTACTCAAACATAACTTTAGTTCCTCTAGGTTTTATCTTTGAATAACATCGGAATGACGGTTAGAAGTAAAGTAAGTGAAGTTTTCAGGTAATCATTATACTCCTACCTAATAAGGCATCTACCTCAATAAATATAAAATTAAAAAATAAATTAAGAAAGTGCAAACTACCCTCATTTGCTCTCATGATAAGCTTCCTTTAACTCATTTCCACTCTGGGAACTGCATGTTGAAACTTGAAACCTGCAAGGCCTCATGATAGCACAACAGTTACTTCCTTTTTTCATCAGAGGCCCTTAACGTTAAGTGTTGTAAGCCACTAAACAGTTTAACATAATTTAGAGAAAGGGTATGGTTGTTTAAATTCTGTCATGTTTCTATCTTTTATTTAATAGATGCCGTTATTCAAACCACACTAGTTTTTTGTCTTGGTTGGTTGAAGTTGTGATAAGTATGACACCAATCAAGCAAATCTGCCAAGAGTGAAGAATTACCTTATACTGTGATTCTTACATCATGGTTCTACCCTAAAAGTTTTAAACAACCAAGTAGCTAAAAACTCTATCTTGTATTAGTTGTTTCATGGTTTAACCAAGATATTTTAAAGCATATCTAAACTTTTTTTTAGCTCAATATAACTTTGGCAAGTTTTCAACTTTTGGACGTACGTGTAAAAGTATGACCAAACAGAGTGACAGCATAAGGTCTTTAGATCTCAAGCTGTATTAGAAAATAGAGCTGGAACTAGTAGAAAGAAAGTTAATGCCAAATGGTTTTCTTGCTTTGTGTGAACTGTGAGATTCTAAAAAATGTTTGTTTTTTTGGATACTACCTACATTTATTGCAACCATTACAGTTTGTTTCATGACACTTGATCTGATCAAGGAATAATTTTGACACCTATGGCTGATTATATAGCCACAGTTCTTGCATTCTAAAACTTATTCCTTGGTATTCTTAACACTTTTTAGGGAAGGTCTTGGAGAGGCATATGATGGGGACATCGCATTTGCCAGTGCCATAGAAAGCTTCGGAGGCGGGCAGAATGATCCTCATTTTATTGCTTTGGGAGGTAAGCCTTGTGGGTCTTTCCCTCCCACTTGCCTTGTCTTATAGAACCAAATGAAAATTAGGTTGAGTATAACAAGTCATATCGTTACTTTGTATGCTCTGTTGTTTGCAAAATACTTTTAACTTTTAAACCAGTAAATGAGCTAGGAGTTATGGTTGAAGTTGCTTAAGTATTCTAAAGCATGTTTGATTAATTTACTCTCTGCCATGATTTTTTGACCCATGTACTTCCTATGAAAATAGGTAATACTGCCTCAAGTCTCATTGAATGAAATTTTATCTTTGGCTATTGATTTTGATAAATTTGTTTGGTATTCCCAGGACCTGTTTTGACCAAATTTACTCTAGCGTTGAGAGAAATCAGTACATACAAGGAACTGCTCCGGTTACAAGTAATGATTTATCTGTAATCGTTTTTCTTTTTCTTTACCAGTGTATTGCATTGTAAGGGTAGGTTTTTATCTTTTAATTAATTGGAAACACTGCTCCGAGAAACTCCTAGTTGGAAATTTTATTCCAGAAGAGGGCATGTAATGGCATTTATGCCTTACAGTATTTAATTTAATAACAGTGAGTGGACAGTTATAGTTTGTAGAATGGCAATTACTGCATATTGTTCAATTTAGGATAACTATGCAAGTGAACAACTGTGGTTATATATATATATATATATATATATATATATATATATATATATATATATATATATATAGTTCAAAACAATATCATCGCTCTATTTTGTTGTATCAGTTCTTTTGTTTTTCAATATTCAACTGGTTATTGGTGTTCTATTACTTTATGATATAACTTGTTAGATCAACAGTTTTAGAAAGAGGACTTTAAACCTAATTGAACCTTATGAAACTAATTTATAAAGTGAAGTTTGTACTTATATGACATAATTTGATCATATCTTTAAATGATGTGAATTTTCTAACACACCCTTTTACACCAAGGTTTGAGTATCTTGAGTGCGAGGTTAGAAAGTTGTGGGAGGTCCTATAATGAGTAGTATGATAAACCCATTAAATTGTCAAGATAGACTTTTGGCAATATATATGAGATGTGAGATCTCCAACGCTCCCTTATATTGACAACAAATGGTTTGATAGCGCGTGACATGATAGAACCAGCAAACCTCAATAGGATAGATTCTGATACTATCTTAGAAGATGAATTTTAAGTCTAATTTGACTTTATAAAACTGATATGTAAGATAAGGTTTGCGCTGATTTATGTAGTATAATTTGGTTATATTTCTAGATGTTGTAGAGTTGCCAGCAAAAAGAAAGTGAATTTATTGAGGTCAATGGTCTTATAATGGCTAAGATGTATAGATGGGTGGGTGGATACAAGGGAAATAATTTTTAGCTACCATGGGGCATATGGAGGAGAGAGTGAGATGCAAAGAGAGGCTTCTGTCTGAGATGTAGAGACCGTTGTTGGTGCAGGAAGAAGAGAGTTGCAGCCAAAAGGAAGGAAATTTTAGCAATCATGTTAGTCAAGAAGATAAAATTGCTCAGGTTGAGTGGAGAAGATCCCATAGGATGAATTACTCAGGCTGAACTTATTTTGAAGTTTGGAATATTTCAGATGTGAAGACCGTGTTCAGCCAAATTTATTATGTATAGGTCCTTAATACTTTGAAAATCTTTATCAAGAATTGGCAGAATTGGAACAAGAATTAAGTGATGGTAGTATATGGAGATGTTCAAATATTTTTCTGCCTAAGTTGAAACGATGTTAGAAGAACTGTTAGTATGTCCCACCTCTAACAAGAACATCTAGGGTATTTTTTGGGTGGTTCGTGACCTAACCTAACCTAACCTAACCATAGAGTCTATACATTCAAGTCTAAATTTTGTTACTAAGTAATACATACAAGATGAGATCTGGAGGCAGTGAAAGTCACATTAAGAGCAGGTGTTTAGTTTCTTTGAAGCTGCAAATAAACTAGTAAAATTAGATTGGACCATGGTTATCAAACTCGTGAGTTTAACTCGTTCGAGTTTACATTCCCACTCACCCTGTGCGAGTTGACTTGGAAACAAACTCGTTTTTGAAGCAAACAAGGTAAACTCACGATAAACTCAGTGAACTCGGTCGAAATCGCGCGAGTTTGCAACCGAGTTGGCGTGTCAAGGGGTTTTTTTCTTTAAACCTAGAACTAACCCAATTTTACTCGTGTTATGGTTCATGTTGATGTTCTTGTTGGTCGTGGTTGCCTTGCTCTGGTCTCCTGTGCCTTGTCTTTGGTGGTCACTGTTGCAATCGCGTTTGTGGGTAGTCTCCGTCGCGTGCTCGCGTTTGCCGTGGTTTGCTTACTTCCTCTGTGAACGTGGGATTGGAAGAAGATAAAATTTAAATTAGCCTAGGGTTTCTGCTAGGCTTTTGGGCCTTAAATTTTTAGTTCTTAAAGTCCAATCACTTTTTTCCTTCTATTACATAAGTTTAGAGACTTTTAGTATTATATTAAATATTAAATATCATAGGTATAATTAACTAAACTATTAAAAAATAGTTAGAAACATATTTAAAAATGTATAATATTATAAACTAATAATAATAATAATAATATTTCAATAAATAAATAAAAAATTTATTTATAATATCATATAATAATACATTATTATATTATTTATAAATATTACAATTTTTTTTGTCAAAAGTAAACTCTTACGAGTTTATGATTCGAGTTTACGAGACTCACGAGTTTACGTAAACTCTCGAGTTTAACAACCTTGGATTGGACAATATCCTTATGTGACAGAAGTAGGAGACAAAACAGATGAACAAAATCAGAGTGAAGGATAAAATAAAGGATTAAGTCGTTTAACCTGTCAAGAGTGGACTGATTTTGAACTTTGGAGAACTTCTATCCATTGTATCAGTTAAGGTTGTTAAACTCGAGAGTTTATGTAAACTCGTAAGAGCTTCGTAAACTCGGATCGTATTAGGAGTTTACTTTTGACAAAAAAAATTAAAATATTTATAAATAATATAATAATGTATTAGTATATGATATTATAAATACATTTTCTATTTATTTATTGAAATATTATTATTATTATTAGTTTATAATATTATACATTTTTAAATATGTTTCTAACTATTTTTTAGGTTTAATCATGTTCGTGGTCCCTATTTTGGAGGTAAAATCTCAATTTGGTACCCTTATTTAGAGAAGTCTCAATTTAGTCCGTTTTTTTGTTAAAATGTCTCAAATGTGTCACTTATGTTAAGTTGGGCTAAATGCCGTTAACTCAACAGTGACATGGCAAGGTTGACTAGTGGTGGAATTGTGATAAGGAACAGAGCACAATAACGTGAAAGGGATAACTTTTTTTTTAAATAATAGTGTAGTTAAATTAGGATTAGGAATCATATGCAATGCACCAATCTCTTCACGCTTAATATCATCATTGCTCCAGGAAAAAGAGCTTCCAAGGAAATATTGATTTTCAATGTAGATGAAGCGAAGAATTGTGAGTTTTGTTGGGGGTCTTGACCTTTGTGATGGAAGATATGACACTGTCTTCCACTCACTTTTTAGAACCCTGGACACAACACACCATGATGATTTTCATCAGCTTAACTTTCCTGGTGCTACAATCACAAAAAGTGGTCCCAGGGAACCATGGCATGACATTCACTCACGGGTTGAAGGACCGATAGCTTGGGATGTTTTGTTCAACTTTGAGCAGAGATGGAGAAAGCAAGGTGGGAAGGATATACTTGCTCCACTAAGAGAGCTTGAAGATGTCATTATTCCCCATCGCCAGTAACTTTTCCTGATGATCATGAGACTTGGAATGTGAATTATTTAGATCTATTGATGGTGGGGCTGCTTTTCGGTTCCCAGATACTTCTGAAGATGCTGCCAAAGCAGGGTTTGTTAGTGGGAAGGATAACATCATTGATCATAGCATTCAAGATGCTTATATTCACGCGATTCGACGTGCCAAGAATTTCATCTATATTGAAAATCAATATTTCCTTGGAAGCTCTTTTTCCTGGAGTAATGATGATATTAAGCGTGAACAGTTTCGTGCATTGCATCTGATTCCTAATCCTAAATTAATTTCACTATTATTTAAAAAAAAAAAATTCCCCTTCCACGTTACTATGCTTTGTTCCTTGTCACAGTTCCACCATTGGTCAACCTTGCCATGTCACTGTTCAGTTAAAGGCATCTAGCACAACTTAATAGAAATGGCACATTTGAGACATTTTAACAAAATATGGGACAAAATTGAGACTTTAATAAATAAGGGTACAAAATTGATATTTTGCCTCCAAAATGGGGACCAAGGACATGATTAAACCTATTTTTTAATAGTTTAGTTAATTATACCTATGATATTTAATATTTAATATAATACTAAAAGTCCCTAAACTTATGTAACAAAAGGAAAAAAGTGACTGGACTTAGAACTAAAAATTTAAGGCCCAAAAGCCCAGTAGAAACCCTACCCTAATTTAAATTTTATCTTCTCCCAATACCATGTTCACCAGCGCCGCAATAGAGGAAGTAAGCAGACCACGACAAACGCGAGCACGCGGAGACTACCCACAAACGCAATTGCAACATTGACCACCAAAGACAAGGCACAAGCTACTAGAGCAAGGCAACCACGACCAACAAGAACATCAACATGAACCGTAACACGAGTAAAATCGGGTTCGTTCTGGGTTTAAAGAAAAAACCCCCTTGACTCGCCAACTCGGTTGCAGACTTGCAATATCGACCGAGTTTATCATGAGTTTACCGAGTTTGCTTCAAAAACGAGTTTGTTTCAGAGTCAACTCCCACGGGGTGAGTGGGAATGTAAACTCGAACGAACGAGTTAACTCATGAATTTGATAACCATGGTATCAGTGTTCAAAAACAAAACAATGAGAACAGTAATTTTAGAAGATGAGGTAGAAGGTGCACATATACCGAGGAAGATGAGTGAAATCAAGTGGAGAATATAGAATGTTTTTATATAATTTCCTTTGCCAAAATTATTTCCCCACAAATGAAAAGTAATGTTGTGCGGAAAATGCAATATGCATTCAGAGAATATGCTTAATAACCTTTTCGTTCTAATGAGTTCTAATTACGTGAGTATTTATGGAGATCAATAACTGACAAAGTGAACTAACTGACAACTATTGTAACGAACTCAATAGTTGTCATCACTAACTAGAAAGTAGACTAAGCTCCCTGCAAATGTATAATACACTTACACCCTATCATCCACCCTTCAAACTCATGGTGGATGCAGTGGTGAACTGGAGGCCACTTTGAGTTTGTCTTTTAGGGCATTGAATTGGAACTTGAAGAGGAGTTTGGTTGATATATCATCGACCTGATACTCTACAGTGATGTAAGAAACAAGGAGACACAGTAAGGTTTTTCTCTCGAGTGAAAAAAGATGTTAAGCTGCACATGTTTAGTGAAGAACTGGATTGTGAAACAGTACAACTGTGGTTTGATCATCACAAAAGACAGTTGGAATGGAGAATAAAATTTAAAGCTCAATAAGTAGATATTACACTCTAAGAATCTCAGTAACTGTCATGGCCAAACTGCGATACTCATCTTTTGGCTGAATCATCAAAGTCTATTTATCTGACAACCTAAGCCACCATGACCAGTTGAAGGACAAACAAACCTCTCACAACCAAAAACTGAGCCCCCACGTCAGATTAACCTAACCAAACCACAATAAAAACTAAGGTCACCATCCAGCACAACCTCCACAAGCAGGAGACCCAAACCAGAGACTCCAGATGATGGCTCCAGATGATCATTGTCCAGTCACTCGCAGGACTTAAACCACAGGGAAATCAGTTACCATTTTTCTTACTCCCATAACCCTAGCTGCTCTATCTCACCAGAAGAGGCGAGAACCCAAAACCTTAGCGAGTGGTCACCTTCTTCAAGAAGATCTTCATTTTACTTCTTCGGATTGTGCAAAACCCTAATAGGAAATTTGTTCTTCAAGCAATGCTATTTCTATACCCTAAGCAATGATCAATCAACATGCTTTTCCAACCCAACCATTCCGGCCATTTTATCTTACTATTTGTGATATTGTTTCTTTGTTGTTAAAATATAATTCGTCATCAACTGTTACAGATTCTAGGAAATTAGGATCATTGATTATTGATTATCAGGTAAGAATTTATGGTATTTGATTCTATAAATTGGTAATAAATACATACCACGTGGTCTGCATTAGACACAACATTTAGATAACACTTTCTTAGTCATAAACCTTCATCTTATTTTGCTTGATACATGACATAGCCTTGCTCATTAACTACCCAAGGCTTAATAGATTGATCTTCATTTGTGATATGAAAGTTCTTATTCAAGAATCTATTTGGATCTTTACCAAAATCTTCCACTTTTTTCTTCTGCTTTCCCTTCTTGTGTTTTGCTGACCCCACCATCATTTTTTTTGAGAAGCTTGTGCCTACAAATCCTGAACCAAAACTCTCTCAAAAAGCCTTTGTTCATGAGCTTCAAGGGAATGTTGTAGTTCCTCCACCTTCATCTTTTCAAGATCTTTTGATTCCTTAATTGCCACCACAATGTGGTCTGACTAATGTGTCAAAGTTCTGAAAACATTATTCACTATTTGTTGATCTAAAAACTTCTCTCTACAAGCCTTCATTTAGTTGACTAACACTTGAATTTGGTTGAAGTAGTCTCCTACTTACTCTTGATCAGTCATGAACAACTTGTTTGCAAAAGGATTGAAGCTTCACTTTCTTGATTTTATCAGCACTGCCATGTGACTTATCCAGAACGCGGATAACCTTTGCTGAATTGGCTAAAGATATCTTCTTAAAATTGACGTGGTGCACGTATAGGTGGATCAAGAAGAGAGTTTTACTATCTTCCTTCTTGGACTCCTTGTAAACTTCTCTCTGTTACTCGGTAGCACCTTCGTCCACTTTTTGAATATCATTCTTTGTAATTTCCTACACTTCTTGGAAAACAAAAATTGAACCCTTCTAGATACACGATTGGTTAAAGTTGTTGCCATCAAGAATAGACAAGTTGGTAAAGGCGCATTAGAACAGACCATGATTGACACTTTTGAACTTTGCAGGATTCCACATGAAAAAGATCTGCAAAACATATAGTAAACTTAGGCAAGAAAATGTTCCTCTTAGCAGAAAACATTACTTGCTAGTGGGCATCACACGGAGGTCCACAATCAAGATAGCTTTGGATGCCTCTTGTTAGAACACAAACTAAACACACACACACATACGAGAACAAGATATATTATTGTTGAATCTGAAATTTTATTTCTCACACATATGTATCAGATTGCAACATTAGTATAAATAGTAATGTTACAAGTACTTAGTTAACAGCTCATTAACATACTATAATTGAAGTTACAACAGAGTTGAAGCTTTGATATTTTGTTAGAAAAACACTAACCATAGCCAATAGAAGTTTCACAATAGATGATACCATACTAATATTTACAGAACATTTGCAAGAAATTGAAACATCTACCTAAATGGTAATAATAAAAATGTAACATCCAATGAAATACTATCGATAGTCTAACAGACAGATTTGTCTGTGTACAGCTGTAATTTTAAAATGAAAATAATCTTGGAAGCATGAAGACCGTGAACATTAGGCCCAAACTCATATTCTAAACAGTAGTCTTCTAACCGGACTAAGGTTTATTGATACTGAATCAATAAGTTCTTGCTGTAAATTTTCTAATTCTTCGAGCAGCAAAAGAGTGTCAATCTCATCCACTGCAAATATATCAAATTTACTTGCAATAAGATAAATGGTTGTTTCATATTCACCCAAGGTAGGACTGCAAGAATTGCATCGTAATGATCTTGATAGGATATAAGGTCACTAATGGAAACAAGAGAAATTAAGGCCTAAAAATGAAGACGACATTTAGGAATGATTTTACCTCCTTTCTTTGCATTTCACAATTCAACATGTAATTGCCGTGCCTCTTGTCTTGGATGTAAGCATTGAAGTTGTGGAATTTGTCCCAAAGTTCCTAAGAGTGGACATAACCTAAGGTTTTTTGTTAGAAGCAATGCAAATAACCTAGATTGGAGTCTAAGAAAGAAAAAAAGCATCTTGTTTTTCCTAGGTATTTATCTTGGTTTTTTAGTTCTAGCATCTTGATTAAATTCGAATAGAGATGTTCTTGTTAGCTTTACTTTTGCGTCATTGAAGATAAAGAATTTATTGTACTCAGGTCTGAAGCGCATTTAAAAACTAGGAGCAAAACTTGGTACAACTCTCCCTATTTCATAGAATAATAAGTCTGATCTCTCTCCAAACCTAACGTGATAGATTCCCATCATAGAGCTTTATGGATTCAATTCACTTGTCAGAATCCATATACGCAACTCCTTAAATCAGGCCATGGTCGCAGCATCTGAAATTGTTTGTTCACCCTAACGTAAGTCCTCTTTCCATGCTAAAATGCTAAATCATTTTGGCTCTTTCACACAGCATCGAGGGCTTTTTCATAAAATAAACACCTATTACGTGCCCAAATCCTATGGTTTTGTAATAAAGTTTGACCAATGATGGTAAGATAAACAATTAACCTAGGAAACTTGTGCCTTAAGTATTTTTATGCTTCTATTATTACTTATTTTTGTTCAAAACTCTCTCTCCACCCGGCACCCCCTCCCGCTTTCTGTTATATTTAAGGCATTACAGTAATTGATATTACTATACTGATTAAATTGATTTTTCTTCTCAGGTAGATTACATTTTCAATCATCGGTTACAACCGATTGTCAATGTTGACATCCATGAAGTCAAGGTATAGTGCGAATAAGATTCTAGTCCATGTAATTTAACATTATTTTTTTCTTTTTCATTTTTCTAATTGTTTCAATTTTTGTTCTAACAAGATAGACTAATAATAAAGTATTCCAAGTACTAAAAGTGAAAAGAAAATACAAAGATTAAAAGAACAAAATTTAGGCACAAAAACTATGGCTCAGTGATATATCATATTGTTGATTTATTTATTATTTATTTAATATTTAGTTTTATATATCTGAAAACGTAACCTTTTTATTTTTGTTCACGTATTCCTTTTATTTTTATTCTTGTAATTTCTTTTCGTTCCTACCGATTCATCTTTTAACCCCTCTAACATCATGAATACATGACATTGTTGACATGCAATATTGATGTGGCATTTATAGTGACATGATCTGTGATGATGTTATCTTTTGCGTACGTGGCACATGATGACAATATCTTTCATGTTTTTTGTAAGGAACCGTGACTGAAGAAAAAAAAAAATGAAATTTGTTGAAAATCTTACGTCGATCAGAGATAAAGTCAATTTAAAGTATATAAATAGGTGCAACCTAACGTTACAAGCCAGTTTTCTAAGGTTAAGATAGACCTAAAGTTCTCATCTTAACAAAACCTTTGGGAAGGGTTATGGATTAAAAAAAATTATATAGACTAAAATCATATTTAAACCTTAGTTTTTGTAATGTTCTTACACAATAGCGTCGATTATTATACATTAATAGATGGAACAGTAGGAATTCATACTTAATGATATGGCTTAGCTCCACTAGTTTCTCTCTCAATATTTGTTAAACAATATGATATTGGCTTTCCTCTCTCAAGTTATGTTCAACTCTTTTGTATGTGACAAAACGTAAATTCTACTTCACAATATGAAATATAATGAAATGTGATATTGTCCAATTCTTTGTATGTTGACTTCAGTTGTCCAGTTCTGTTTTATATATTTATATTTGAACTAATATCAAAATGGGATAGTTTAATATTTTTTAACTAATTTGTGCAGCAATGAAAGAACTCCTTAAATAATCAATAAAATCAGGAGCGTATACACAGGGAAAAGAGTGGACAAAGTAATTTAGTGGAGCCATCAAGGGAGTAATTAGGGGTGAATTAGAGCCTAACATAGAGATTAATAATCACTTGCTAACTTGTAGCCTAATATTGACTAATCATTATAGCTACAGATGATTATAAACTCTAACATGAATTATTGAATAATAACATTTAGTACTCCAACTCCTTTTGAATATGAATCTATTTAGCTTTCAATTTGTTACAAATACACACGCGCACACACTGTAGTGTAGTTTTATTTTATGTTTTAATTCTGTTAGCTTTCTTTTTGTGGAATATTTAAGAATTGGATTTCTGTTTTTTTTTTTTTTTTTTTTTTTTTCTTATTTGGTACCAAGACAGAATTTTTAGTCGGGAAATCATTAATGGTGTATGTTAGGAGGAATCAAAGGCAATTCAATCTTAGTAAGGCTTGATTCATTATTTAAAATGTTATAGAGACTGTGCAATTGGTGTGTCAGTTAGAGTTTTATTTGTTGTTGGACAGTTATTAATTGGTAGTTGCTATGAGTAATATAGTTGAAAGGAAACGGACTGGTATATTGATGTATAAAAAAATTTCTGTGTTGAAATGCAATATTAGATAAGCTTCTGCTCATAACCAGTATTTATAGTGTTGAAGCTCACCAAGACATACAGCTACAGTGTCTTACATCAACAAACTAACTGAAGCTACAATGACTTTTAAATGAAGAAAAAAACCGGAACACTGTATTATTGACCAAAATTCAATTGGTACCAACTTTTAGTGCTTTTGTTCATTTAAATGTTTTTATCAGGAAAAAATTAAAAACGCCCACCGTGGGGCTCGAACCCACGACCACAAGGTTAAGAGCCTTGCGCTCTACCAACTGAGCTAGACGGACTTTTGTTCATTTAATTGTAACCTCTTTTTTTGCATCTAGCTGCAATTTATTTGATACACGGAAAAAATGGAGTTGAAGCTATAACTACTATAGAATGTGTGATTAAATAACTTCATAAGAAGAATGTCAATCAAAACTATTCATGGTAAATTTATCAATGTTCAATTTTAAAGTAAACACTTTTTGACCTGAGGTTTGCTTTCTATATGAGAATACATTCATATTTTTCTGCATCCACTTGACTACTAGTATAGTTTTTACTTATTTTTATAAAACTAACACTTCAAGCATTGCTTGCAGGAAGCTCGAAAACGTTTTGATAAATCCTCCCTTGTATATGATCAGGTCCTCATTTTCCTACTAAGGTTACAGTGTTGTGAACTCTGCATCTATACATTTTGGGTAAAATGTGTTTTAAGTCTCTTGAGTTTGGGTCAAAATTAGTTTTAGACCCTACACTTAAAACTGGTGGGTTTGGTCCTTCTGTTTTTTGAAATGAGGAGGATTTGGTGGCAAAATCCTCTTTATCGAGAAACGAAGAATGAAACCACTTATTTTAAAATCGAAGGACTAAAACTAAATCACGATGGATCTAAAATACATTTTACCTTATACTTTTGTTTCCGCCACCTGTCTATCTCTGTGATATATACAATGTACTAAATAAGAAACCTAATTGCTTCTCCTTTTAACCGATCCAGGAGTATGATAATAATAAATATAATTCTTTTTTCACAATTCACAGAATATTTGTATTGTCTTGATGCTTCCTAGTAAATGACCATCAGGGTTTAATACTTTTAAATTCTTTTTTACTTGTTGAAATTTTATCTTGATGCATCAAGATTTGATTCTCGAGAGAGAAAGCGTTCATATTATAATGGGTATAATTAAATGAATTTTGGAAATTGACCTTGCAGTTTCATATTAGAAGTTTTCAATTTTTCTTAAATCAAAAGCCATTATTTCAAGTGCTATCATTTAGTAATTGCCATTTCATAGAACCTCGAAGTACATGCATTTTAATTTATTATTTTTGCATGATCAATCCACACAATTCCTTGGGATACAACCCTCGGGAAGTACTTGTATTTTAACTGGAGAATTAAATCTCAAAAGTTCAAATAGATTTTGTAGTACTTTTGAAGGAGCATGTAAATTTGTGTGTATGTAGTGCTGTGGAAAGGTTACTTACATTTATCTTGGTCATAACCTGCAAACAATATGGATGTGTTACAGGCACGTGAAAAATTTATGTCACTCAGAAAAAGTACTAAGATTGACATTGCCACTGTCATTGAAGAGGTATTTCCAACAACTTTTCTTTGGAATGTTTGATTTTGAAATTAATCAAATTACATGTCATGAGTTACTGTTATCCTTTTGAATCTAATTTGGTAGAGACATTCCAGGAACTGCAAGAGGCAAGAGCATCATTTGAGGAGGCCCGTTTCAATTTGGTAATTTAAGCAGCACTGGAGAGATGTTGCTTAGAAAATGAAAGATACATTGTTAGGTATTAACCACATGATGTACTTACTTGTCTAGGTTAGCACTCTTAATAACGTTGAGGTGAAGAAGAGATTCGAGTTTTTAGAGGCTGTAACTGGAATTATGGATGCTCATTTTCGATACTTTCAACAGGTGTATGGCATAGTCACATATATGGAACTTTCTCCACAAGTATTAATATTGCACGTATACTGAATCTGAAAACACTTCTCTTGCAGGGGTATCAGCTATTGCATCAGATGGAACCTTTCATCAATGAGGTTTTGCTGAGTTCCCTATTTCTTATTTTAACTTGACTGCTGATAGTAGTAGGCATAGTTCTTTTCACAGATAGCGAGATGTTATTAGTTCCCTGTTTTTATTTTAACTTGACTGCTAATAGTACATGTGGTTCTTTTCCACAGATAAATAGATGCCATTTTGTTTTTTGATTTTTCTAGAACTGAAAGCCAATGAGGAGCAAGCAGGCCGAAATACATAATTGATGTATCTATCATTTGACTATTAGGTTAGCTTAACTCATGGAATTGCTAGTATAATTTGAAGGGTCATCCAGACTTGAAGTGCACCAGTTAACCAGAGTGACACATTTGCTTTCAAGTAAAAAACAAAACTTTTTTTTTGAATTATAATTCGTGTTCCTGAAATTTTTACTAAATGGTAGGTTTTTTGTCCTGTATCTGAGGTGTATTTTTTTATTATTGAAATGATTTGGCTAAATTTAGTGGCTAGAATAAGAAACTGAGATCTAATAGTCCTTCTTGTGAGGCAAGATATTTTGCACAAAGGGTGCACATTGCTTATGGTTGCTAAGAAAACAGAACCTTTTTCTTAACTTTTTGCTTAAGAGGGAGGGTTAAAATGCCAAAATATTTTACTTGCAGATTATGGATTATGTACATCAGTCAAGAGAAAATTTCAATAACGAGCAGATTCAACTTTATCAAAGAATGCAAGACTACAAGAAACAAGCTTATGAAGAAAGTAGGTTGTCCTTGAGTGGTCCCTATGGTTCTCCTCTTGGAGACTCTGCACATCCATTTTCTAGGATATCAAATGAGGCTGCAGATGTAGTAATGGAATCTGCAGCAAATGGAAAGGTATTTTAGAACATGACATTTCTTTTCATAAGATTATTTTCCACTTCATTTTTCAACTTCTCAATTTGTCTTGATGTTGGCCAAAAGAAACGTTTTTTAGTCCAAGTCCCATCCTTTTTTTTGTTTGTTCATCCCTTTCTAAATAAGTTTATGCTAAGTATCTTTATGAACTTTGATATCTCAGCTATGCTGACACTTTAAAGTCACAATAATAGGTTCAAATCATTCGACAAGGACATCTTTCAAAACGATCCTCCAATTTGAGAGCTGATTGGAAAAGAAGGTATTTTGTTCTTGACAGTCGGGGAATGTTATACTACTACCGCAAACCATGGAACGGGTCATATGTAAGTCACCAACTAGAACTGCACTTTTAGTACAGTAAACTAGGTAATGCTCATTCTTTTAAATAAATGCTGAGCATTCCGTTTCAGGGCAGCAATCAACCATCTCCAAAGAAGAATAGTGGCATTGAAAATGGTTCTGGGATTCTAAGTCGATGGCTTTCTTCTCATTACCATGGAGGCGTCCATGATGAAAGATCTATAGCACGTCATACAGTTAACCTGCTAACATCAACAATCAAGATTGATGCTGATCAGTCAGATTTGAGATTCTGCTTCAGAATTATTTCGCCTACAAAGAACTATACGTTGCAGGTACCTATTCCAAAGCTTTTAGTTTATAGTTTGGCATTAGTTATTACCTATAATGTTACTAAGGGGAACTGCAGGCAGAAAATGCAGTGGACCAGATGGATTGGATGCAAAAGATAAATGGAGTAATTGCTACCTTGTTGACTGTCCAAACACTGGGAACGGTACATAATGGATATTTTCTTTTTAAATGCATCTTTTGATGCCCATTTCAATTTTAATACAATTGTAAAACAATTATGTGACAGCCTCCGTCAGCTGACTCAGAAAACGACGACTCTAACTCTGATGACAATATTGATAAGTCAGAAAGTTATCCAGATGATGATCATGCTTTGAAAGCGAAGTCTGCATTAGATAAACCCACCCGTAATAAGCACTTACGTTCATCTAGAAGTATGCACTTACATACACACACTATGAGAACTGAAAAGCCAATTGATGTTCTTAGAAGTGTAAGCGGAAATGATAAATGTGCTGATTGTGGTAAACCTGAACCGGACTGGGCATCCTTAAACCTTGGCATCCTCATATGCATTGAGTGTTCTGGTGTTCATCGTAATCTTGGTGTACATATATCAAAAGTAAGTATTTGAGACCGCACATTTTATCTTACAATTTAATGTTGTATATGGTTCATGCGTTGTCAAAATTCAGTGAATTTTGACAAGGTTAGAAGATCTACTACCTCAGCCCTTACTTTAATTTCTATTGTCTACATATGTATGGAGAATGGTCGTGTTATTTAGTCAAGTTATTCTAGGAGGAAATAAGTACATGTACCAATGGCAGAATAGTTTGGGACTAAATTTATTACTCTAAGGTTAACATCTAACAAGTTCCAAGAGAAATTGACAACACTTAGCCAATCTAAACCAAGAATGCAGCATATATATTGCGTGTATTCTGTTTAGGAAAAAAATAAGCACTTAAGGGAAAAATTAGAAAAAAAAATGAAATGAATTTTTCCATAAGCTAAAATTAGCTTACGCACAATGAAAGGCAAAGTCAGGAGAAGGAAAAAGCAGGGGTACAAAGGAAAGTAGAGAATTTTCAGAGAAGAAGTAATTTTCTGCATAAAATTTCCCGTCTTTTCATTAACAATGTGCTATATAACATGCAATTTTTGGCGTAAGGGTCGTACAGGGAAAAAAACAAAACAGCATATAAGCAAGATTCTTTCCCAATCATTCCCTCATAACAGAATTTCACTTTTTGCTGGGACCAGGACACGTCACAACAAAATCAGAAAATCGTTGGGGCAGACGTGATGCTCTCTGTGGTCTTCCTTCATGTGTTGGGACCTCAGCTGAGTCTTGTGGGGTCACCTCAATTGTCTCAGTGGTTACACCAACAAAGTTCATGGTATTAGTGAGAGATATTGGATTACCAATGCTAACATCTCACCTGGTTTGAATAACACCTTGTCCTCAAGTTGGAATTGGTCTTTGAACTGGGACCATGGTTCCCAACTGGCTTCTTCGAGAGGCATGTTGTGCCATTGGACGAGGACTAGAATAGGCGAGTCCATAGAAGATGAATCCCGTTTCCAATCAATAATGGCAGTGGGCTCTAGAACTGGTTGGTTATCATGAATCTCTGATGGTAATTGGAGAGGGGAAGAGGGAAGGGGTCCCTTGTGAGGTCGAAACAAACAGACATGGAATACATTGTGTATTTTTGTTGTTGTGGGCAACGCCAAGTCATAAGCTATCTCATCGATCTTGTTGGTAATTTGGAATGGCCCAAAATATCGCTTCTGCAATTTACTCGAAAATGGGCCAGTGACAGAGACTTTGCGGCGAGTTCGCAAATGAACATAGACCCATTCATCAACATTGAAATGGAGGTCACGTTTGGAGGAGTCAGCCCAATGCTTCATTGATTCTTGGGCTTTCTGTAAGTTGGAATGGAGCTTGCGTAATATCTCTTCACGAGAAGAGAGTTCATACTGAACTGCAGCATTAGAGGTGTCCTGAGTGATGATTTAAGGCATCGTTGGTGGTGGAAAGCCGAACATAATCTCAAACGGAGTGAATCCCGTATAGGAGTTGACAGACGTATTGAAATTCCACTTTGCCCAAGATAGGAATTTGCCCCATTGAGATGGTTTGTGATGAACGAAGCAACGTAAGTACTGTTGCAACACTTTGTTTGCCTCCTCGGTTTGTCCGTCTGTTTGATGGTGGTAAGCTGTTGACAAGCTTAATGCCACTCAAACGAAAGAGTTCTCGCCAAAATTGGCTGAGAAAAATCGGATCGCGATCTGAAATGAGGCTATGAGGGATGCCATTATGTTTACAGACAATATTAATGAACAACTCAGCAACTGTCAGGGCTGTGAAGGTTGGGGAAGAATACCAAAATGGGCCTCTTTGGAGAAGAGGTCAACCACCACTAAGATTGTTGTGAAACCTTTATATGATGGAAGACCCACAATAAAATCCAAGGAGAGGTCCTCCCAGCAACGAAAAGGTAGTGGTATGGGTTGCAAAAGTTCCGGAGGTCACTGAGTAGGTATCATTGTTTGTTGGCAAACTGAACACTTGGCTATAAAATCTTGAACATCCTTACGAATAGTCTTCCAATAGAAATGAGCTAACAGCCTGCTAAGTGTGCGAGCAACACCCGTATGCCCAACCATTGGTGTTGAGTGGAATTCATGGAGAAGGGAATAAAAGTATTGGATGAAGGAAGCCATAGCTTGTCCTTGAAGGTGATGAAATCCTGATGAACTGTGTAGTGAGGAAAATCACTTGGTGCAGCAGAGATTTTACCCTTAAGATCCTGAAATTCATCATTTGCAGTAAGGGATGATTTAAGGGCATCCAGGAAGTCAAGCTGAGGAATGGTCATGACCAACAAGGAACTCGCAGTAACATCAGTACGTGAGAGGGCATCAACAGCATTATTAGATTTGCATGCACGATACTGGATTTCGAAGTCATAGCCAAACAATTTAAAAAGATACTTTTGTTGCTCTGGGGTGAGAACAGTCTCATGCATAAGCTCCTTGATGGAGCGCTAATCTGTTTGGATTATGAAATGGCAACCAAGCAAGTATTGATGCCACTCTTGGGTAGCAGATGTTATTGCACATAATTCTCTCACATATGTGGATGAGTTGCGCAATTTGGGACAAAACTGCTTGCTGAAATAAGCCACCGGGTGACCCTGCTGAAATAAGCATCAGTTTGAATAACAAATGTGGATTCAAAATTAGGGATCGCTAGGACAGGTTCCTGCAAGAGTATTTGCTTGAGCTTTTCAAAAGCAGATTGGGCCTCCTCGGTCCATAGGAATGTGTCCTTTTTTAACAACTGGGTCAACGGATGAGCGATGGAGGCGTATCCTTGGACGAATTTTTTGTAGAATCCCGTAAGGCCAAAGAAGCCGCGAAGCGATTTGATCGTAGTAGGTTTAGGCCAATTGTGAACTGCTTCAAGTTTATCAGGGTCTGGCTGAACTTGGTGATGAGAAACAATGTGCCCCAAGTACTTAATGGAATGTCGACCAATCAAACACTTGCTACTTTTCAACTTAAAATGATTTGAGTGCAATAGACCAAAGGTGATGTCAAGATGTGTAATCTGAGAATCGAAAGAGGGACTATACACCAGAATATCATCAAAAAATACAATGATGAACTTACGCAAGTGAGGGCGAAAGAGATCATTCATCGTTACCTGGAAGGTTGAAGGGGCGTTAAAGAGCCCGAAAGGCATAACTCTGAACTCAAAGTGACCATTATGAGTAGGAAAAGCAGTTTTCCTTGAGTCCTCAAGCACCATTAAAATCTGATGGAAATTTATCCTTTATGGTGATGGAGTTTAATGCTCTGTAATCAACGCAAAAGCGCCAAGTGTCGTCCTTCTTTTTAACAAGGAGGAATGGGCTGGTACTGGGCACAATAAAACCGGAATCAAGAATCTTTTGAACCTGATATTCGATTTCATGCTTCTGAAAATGAGGGTATCGATATAGGCGAACAGAGATGGGGGATGAATTTGGGGTGAGGCGTGAAGGGGGGAGAGCGGTAGGGATGGTGAACATGGAGGAATATTTGGAAATAAGGTTTTGTAATTGAGGTTCAGAGGCGTTGGGTAGCAGTGGGGCGGTGTGGGTTGGTTCGGAAATCCGAGATAGTGGTGGTGTGCAGTCTCTTGAGTTGATGGGTTGAGATAGTGTGGGATTTGGGCCCGGGTTGCCTTGTAACTCCACCAAGGAATTGTTCCACATGAAACGCATAAATGGGTTGTTGTAGTCCATATGGAAAGGACTAATCAATTGCAACCAGTGTACATGATAGTTCTAAAGGGTATAGATCAATGGGGAATTGGTGTTGGGCTAAGTGAAGGTTAACATTGGGACAGAAGATCAAACAAGGTAAGAAATCACCATTTCCCACCATTACTCGTAATGGGCTTGGTGTTGGTTCCCTAGACAATTGTAAAAATTGGGCCACTCGATTTTGAATAAAATTGTGGGTAGCCCCACTATCCACCAAGATTTGAACATTGTACCCATTTATGGCCCCTGTGACCCGAAAAGTGCGAGGACTCCACTGGTCTGAGATCGCATGAAGGCTAATGAGGCCTGCCTCTGGTTCGTGTGGTTCAGGAACGGACTCATCGATGGGTTGTTCCTCCGGTGGGTCTTCAGTGTCGAAACAAGTAAATAAGAAGAATTGAGGTTTGCAACGATGACCTCTAGTATATCGCTCATCGCAATTGAAACAAAGGTTTTGTCCCTCCGAGCCTGCGTCTCAGCTTCAGAGAGTCTCCGAATGGGTAGTTTTGTGGGTGGTGTAGGGAGAAGAGGTAGAAGCGGTTTGGGTGTGGGCATGGTGGATGAGGTGGGTGACGTGGATGGAGGGCGGAAGAATCTGGGGGATGTGGTTGGTGTGGGTTTGGATTTGTCATCTTGAAGTTTGGCTAAAGCAATGGCTTGGGGAAGGTTTGTCGGTTGGAGGGCTGTGATCTCACAACGTATATGTGGTTTGAGGCCAGAAATAAAACAACTGAGGTAAAAGGAAGGAGGAAAATCAGAGATACGATTTGCAAAAGTCTCAAACTCAGAGATATTCATGGAGTCCCTTGGTTTGTGAAAGCTTACATATGGCAGCTATGGGGTCTTCATACTTGGATGGGGCAAAGCGCAATTCCAATGCTCGCAAAAAAACCTCCCATGAAATGAGGAGACCATTGTTAAACATCCATTGGAACCATGCCAAGGCTGGGCCTTCAAGATAGAAGGAGGAGACCTGTATACACTGTTCAGGGGGTGTTTGGTGATATTCAAAGAATTGGTTCACCTTGAATATCCACCCTAATGCGTCAGATCCATCAAAAGTTGGGAGATCGAATTTGATGGGTCGTGGGGTGGTGTGGTGGTGTGATTGTGAGGTGGATTTAGATTCAAGTAGAGTAGTGCGTGCTGAGATATCATGGAGGGCATTAGCAAAATTTGCTTGGGATAAGAGAAGTTGCTCGAGCTATTTGTTTATTTTAGAGAGTTCTTCCGTGTGAGAAGAAGGAGAGCCATGGAGTGAGTAAGCCGAATGAAAGCACCAATGAAAGGCAAAGTCAGCAGAAGAAAAAAGCAGGGGTACAGAGGAAAGTAGAGAATTTTCAGAGAAGAAGTAATTTTCTGCATAAAATTCCTCGTCCTTTCATTAACAATGTGCTATATAACATGCACTTTTTGGCGTAAGCGTCGTACAGGGAAAAAAACAAAAGAGCATATAAGCAAGATTATTTTCCAATCATTCCCTCATAACCGAATTTCACCGTGCTGGGACCAGGACACGTCACAACAAAATCAGAAAATTGTTGGGGCAGACGTGATGCTCTCTATGATCTTCGTTCATGTGTTGGGACCTCAGTTGAGTCTTGTGAGGTCACCTCAATTGTCTCAGTGGTTACACCAACAAAGTTCATGGTATTAGTGAGAGATATTGAATTACCAATCCTAACATCACAACTTAAAAAATAAAACTTTAGAGAAGTTATATACGACCTTCTACAAATTTGCTTATAAGCTAATTTTAATTTATGAAGAAATTAATCTCATTTTTTTCTTTTTATTTCTGTCTATTAGAAGTCTTTATGGAGAAACTTTTGTCAAATCAGAACCTATTTGCAAAGCAATCAACTTGTTCTAAGTGAACTATTGAATCATGTGATACCTTCTTGATAAATATGTTTGTCAAATTTAAAAAAAAAAAAATCCAAAGTTAGGAATGATAACGGGTAAAGATAGTACCTATATGACATACCTTCCTGCCATGTACCCGCTAAAGAAAAACCAAAGTTTTCATATTTGTGGGTATCCATTAATACTAGTAGATACCTTTTTACAAGGATTATTTTATCTGTTTTTAAATAAATTTATATAAAAGTTATCTAAAATTACTCTAAAAGTATAAACTAAATATATTGCACTCCAAAACTATAAATTCAAATAAAATTACACTCAGTATAATCCCAAATAGATAATACTTAAAACATAAGTCTAAATAAATAGCACTCAAAATATTAGTCTAAATAAAATTAATCTTTTTAAAAAGTTTAATAAGCAAGTCTAAATAAAATACCCAATTCAATAAAATCACTCTCTAAAGGAATAGATAGAATAGGTTAACATATTAGGGTTTGTAGATTCAAATTTTAATATTAAACTACTACGGGTTTTGGATGATTATCAATTTACAATCAATCCATAAATATTTAAATATTTATTTTTAGGCTATAGATTTATTTTCAACATCTGAATCTAACATTACTTTCTTCTTTATCTGTACAAGGGAAAAAAAGAATTCCTTTTGTTTTGATTCTCACTTTTGCAACTAAGTTGGGAAATATTGTTTGGCAGGTAAGATCGCTGACACTTGATGTTAAAGTTTGGGATTCCTCTGTCTTAAGTATGCTTAAATCACTAGGCAATCTTTTTGCAAACTCAGTTTGGGAGGAGTTGTTGCATTCACAGGGTAATTTGCAAACTGTTGACACCCTTGCTAGGTAAGTACTCCTAAAGTTGATGGGATTATCTGACTTGGCTTGTGCTAACAAGCACCTGCAATGTAGTTCATCCAAGGAAAATGAAGAGGAGATCTTCCATGCAAGAAAGCCAAAACATGACGATCCGATTTTAGTAAAGGAAAGGTTCATTCATGCAAAGGTATTCCAAGAAAATTTCTAGTTTCCTTTGCTATTTCATATTGTTAGAAAGATGGGTGGAACTCGAACCCCTCAACTTTAAGTAAAGCTTGTCTTTTTCGACTTTAATAAGCGTATTTTATTTTAGTACCTAAAAAGTTTCAAAGGACTTGAGAAATAGCTTGGTGATCTAGAAACATACCCTTTATATGTTAAGATATTGACTTTTCTTGGAAGTTGAAAGTTGGGCTTCCAGTACGAAGAATTGGGCATCATATTGCATTCGCAGATATCTATTGGACAACTTCACCTAATGTGAATTAGTTTTAAGATGAAATATGATATAGTATGAGAGCCTATAGCTTATCTTATTAATTGCCTATTCTAGGAAGCTTGCCACTTTAGGCAGTCATGTGTGGAAGGGGGTGTTTGGAACTAACATCAAATGTCCCTTTCCTCTTCTCTTTCACCAACTTCCGGATTGGTCAAGCCTCAAATTAAATCCAATATCTCCTTGTCTTCACTCAACCCATTCGTTCACTATTCTTGGAGATCAATATATCTTTATGCAACTTCACTTAATTCCAATTGATTTTAAGATGAAATTTTACAAAAATCTTGGTTAGCTTATGAGTTCATGGATTAAATGAATCATTACGTGATTGTTAGAGAGATGCACTGGAGTGGGTGCATCTGGATAATTTGGTAGAATTACTTCTGAAAACAATTATTACTGGAAGAATGAGTTTTATATTTAGAAAGATAACTCAAGAGTAATCTCTTTGGTTGGAAAGTGATTTTAAAATTGCTTATAAATGCGATATTACCAAAAGGATTTGGGTTAGTTGTCACACATGTACAAAACTTTTAGCATTTAGTGGCAATCTTATTCTTGAAGTATTACTTGACTGAAGTTTAATATTGCAGTATTCTGAGAAAATATTTATTCCCCGGATCACGGAAAGCCACCCTATCCATTCACTAGCGCAAAAGTTGCAGGAAAGCATCTGTGCAAATGACAAGAAAGCAGTGTACCAGCTTATTGTTAAGTTGAATGTTGACGTGAATACCATCGGTTGTCAAGCATTGTCTGGTATGTCTTCTGGTTCAGAAGTCTCAACTCCAGCAAAGTTTTTGTAGTGGAAAAAACAAGTAATGTGGTGCTGTGCAGGTGACACTTTGGACATGGCTTCAAGTAATTTAAACATTGCATCTCAAAGTGAAAATCAGGTCGTTGAGGACGTAAAAGATGGCTCTAGCGCGCTTCACCTGGCTTGCCTAAATAGTGACAATGGCATGGTGGAGCTACTCCTACAGCTTGGGGCAGATATAAATGCTTCTGATTCCAGAGGTCGGACACCACTTCATTGTTGTATTATTGGAGGGAAGACTGCAGCTGCAAAAGTTCTTATCTCGAGGTAATTAATTGGACATTTTCTTATATATCCAAAGATTTTTAGTCATAAAATTCTATATCCTAAATTCCCGTTTACTCTGCCTACAGGAAGAAGTTACAACCTATAGCGATACTAAAAAAGCATTCTCTACCGCATCATATCTTCTGCATATACTTATTTAGTTCTTTATTTCATAAAATACTTAAATTTATTTATTGCATAGGAAGAACATGGCTTAAATATATAAACAAACGGTTTCAATATTATGTCTATATAATATATCTATTTTATTATTTTATTTTCATAAAAAATAGTTTATTAGTTTTCATAATATAAAATTTTATTTTGTTTGTCCCCATCATTAGTATTATTTGTTAAAAGATGATCTCACATTCCATTTGTCATGTCATTTTTTAATAATGGTGGTGAGACAACAGGACCAAAAAAATCAAATACCAAATATTAAGAATAAAAAAGGTCAAATAACAGGCATAGTTTACATATTTGGCCATAAATTGTTTTACATTAAATATTTATATTTTACATTATTGTCTTTAAATATTATGTCATTTATCCGCAATTATTTTATGGAATAAATAATTTTATAACTTCAAAATTTAAATATGTTGAAAGAAAGTTAGTTTTAAATGGTTTGTTCAAGTTGTCAAAATAAATATTTTAAAAGGAAAACAAAGATTAACATTGTTTAGGTTGGTATATAAATGACTTTTAGTTGTTTTTCGTATAAGCAAAAACATTGTTTTTTACACTCTCTAAGGAACACTTACTCTAAGCAAAATGGTTGACAATGTTGTTCTTAGTTTTTTCTTCATTTTGGTGACAAGATGTTGATATAGGTATCGTAGAAGAAGATTGTTGCGGGGTTATGGACTAAGGTAGAAAGTTTGTACATGACGAAGTGTCTGGTCAATCATTTGTATTTGAAGTAAACATTGTTCTCAAAAAAATAAGTAGTGAGAAAAGGTAATTAGTAAACACTTCGATTGTGGGTAAAACACTGTGTTCTCCTCTTGAGAATTCTCTCACATATATATTTAATACATACATATATGTTGCCGTTTAAATTAGCTAAACTGCTAGATCTACAATTATTCTACAGCAGTGTATCCTAATAAAAGAGAATAACAGTTATGATACAAAATTAGCATAGACTTTGCTGATTTTGATGACTAGATAATTTGCCAATCAATGAACTAATTCTTGATTTGGAGAATTTGATGTGTATCAAAATTTAGTGAAAAGCAATTCGTGAACAACTAGATGAGTTCAACAAACTAATTCTTGTATTGGAGAATATTGATGTGCAAATTGAAGATGAACATAAAGAAATGTTAGTATGTATCTTGTCTAAGAGACGTCATCACTTTAGGGAAACTTTGTTGTGTGGAATGGAGATTCTCTCTCTTCAACAGTTCAAACTATACTCTTAATTTGAAAGAACAAAACAAGAATTTTAAGATGAAGTCATATCAAAGTGGAGATGGGTTGACAATAAAAGGTAGAACATCCAAGAATGAACAGGAATAGGAGAAGATATAAGTTTAGACAGAAGAATGGTGGTCATGTTTCAAACATTAGATGCTATCATTATAAGGTCACACCTATCCTCATACGAAGAAGAAGGTTAACCTTGACAAATCACTGTGTCTAATAAATCGTTTGGGTCTAGTTAAACAATTTTTGTTGAAGAAGGTTAAAAATCATTGAAGATTCTTATAGTGTCTAATGGTATTGATGATGTTATGTGGATAACGAACTCAAGGTGTTCACCCCACATGACCTCTGATCATTTGTGGTTCTAGGAGTCCACAGAACATGAAGGAGGATATATGTTCTCCTTGGAAATAACAAGTCCTTTAATGTCACTAGTATTACAATGTGAATTAGATTGCAAGAGGGAACTGAAAAGCTACTAGATGAAGTTAGGTATGTATGCAAATTGAAAAGGAATATAATACCCTTGGTAATTTGAGAAGAAGAGATATGTATTCAAATGTGAGAAAAGGATGTTGAAGATGATGAGGGCTGTAGTATATGTAAAGGGAAAAGTACTTGGTTGATTTATAGAAGCAAGAAGCAAGACACATAAGGTTTGGTTATGTAATCAAAATGTTATGAGCAATGCATCTATTGCAAAGCTTGCAGGGTCAAATTCCATGTTGGATAACATAGAATGAAGGGAACTATGGACTTTTGTTCATGTTGATTTCCAGTGATCATTTGTTACTTTCTCACACTTTAGTAGCTCACAGCGAGCTTCTAAACAATTCCTTTCTTTGACAAGTTTTTAGCATGTCAAATGAGAAAGTAAAACAGGACATTATATAAGAATAAAGAGTGATGTCAATTGTGCGAGAAGATTAATGAGGCGTGTTGATCTCAATAATTACTCCTAGTTAGCATTATAAGTTAAGGGATGAATAGTCTCTTATGATTTCGTTTCTCTAAATGTAGATTAAAACTTATCAATAATCTAATTAAACCATGTTCAATTATTGTATGTTTTTTATTTTAATTTTAATTTTGTTTGTTTATTCTTATTTCTGTTTTTGGGTTGTATGTGGTGTTTAATTTTCTTTATATAGTTTGGTTTAGTTTGGAAAATTGAGGCAGTTTGCGGACATTTGCAGGGGAGCGAATACATATGTGGCAGATAAAGAAGGCAACACTCCTATTAAGCTTGCAACAGAATCCCAAACTCTTGACAAAGAAATTATCAATCTCTTGACAAGCAGATAACATGCCCAAACTCTTACTAAAAACACTCATTACTAAACTAAATGTTTCGGATACAACATCACTATTTTTGTCACTTCTCCACAAGCAACGCATGCAACCACAAAGGGGCCTGGACCAACTGCTTTAGCTTTATTGGGCCATCTTCATAATTCAAGGATGTGATGGGCTCATATTCTGGGGTTTCAACTCTATTTTAATTAGGAACTCCAATCATTCTAATTTATTCTAACACAGGACTGTATATAAGTTACTTAAATTATTATTAAACCAGATGTAAAAGTTCTTGAAAGAAAAAAAAAAAAAAAAAGAGGGCATAAGA